>OJZY01000006.1_pt1 | contig 193933 bp, 192 predicted proteins | sample 1613531 | NCBI WGS metagenome assembly OJZY01 (sample SAMN04436864, study PRJEB24849) | human gut metagenome | biome: human gut; feature: NICU; material: stool | host: Homo sapiens | place: USA: Saint Louis, MO | collected 2011-09-25 | reverse complement strand
ATTTTTTTGTACATATAACATAATTTTGTGTGTTGTTTTTATTGTTTTGTGTATAATTTTTGTTTGTATTATTATACAGTATTTTTTTATTGAAGCTCGTTTTTCTTTTTAGTGTTTAATATTTTATCTAACTTTTATTAGTGTTCATATTTGTAGCAATATTGTCACTCACTTACATATTCCCATGCAACATTGGACCGGGAACAAATTCCCAGTCCAAAATTATTAATCAACTCATAGAAAACATTACAGAAGTTGAATTGCAGAGGCTTAAAACCTCAAATCAGCTGCAAAAGGGGATGCCATGAGGAACATTCAATCACCTGGTTTTCGCCTTAGGAATCGGCTACGCGGCTGCGATGGCGGTTCAGACAAGGTATAAGGAGGCGGTGGAAACGCCTCCCGCAATATAAAGCTGGCGTCGCAACCGGCATTAAGAAAAAGGGAATTTCCGGTGGGTCGATATCGTCATATCTGTCATCAACCGTATCGCCTAGTACCTCCAGCTTAGAGATTACGACAGAAGACAGTATGTCCTCCCAGAAAGTACCGATCAACGTGGTCAGCATCGCCGTCTTAAAGGCAATCATCTCTTAGGAAGCACAGCCTCCTGCCATGGCCTCCTGCAGAAAAGTGAAGGCGAAGTTGGACGCCTGTGACGCCGAGATCCAAATGTATGGTACGTATGTCGAACGCCCCGTAATGGTAATGAAAAAGGCGTTTCATATCACAGACGAATCCATTTCATAAAAGAAACAACATAAAACTCCCCCGCCAGGTACCTAAACATGCGGTACCCGGCGGGGGAGTTTTATGCTGTTTCTTCTGTTCTTTTTCCACTTTTTTCATCAGGATCGACCAGATAATATCGTCCAGAATAGGGCGGCAGAGTAAGTACTGCGTTTCCTTCACAGCGGACGTACTGCTCCATCTCGCTGGAAAACAGCAGTGCCAAACACTCTGCGTCTTCCACCCTCAGTTCATACCCCTCCTGTTTCTCATCCGAAAAATTAAAAACGGCTGCAATCCTCTGTTTTTCACTCCGGCGTTCAAACGCATAGATCAGCCGCTCCTCCTGATGACAGTCCAGCCATTGAAAGCCGTCCGGTTCATAATCCCGCTCATACAGAGCCGGACTGTTTAAATACAAGCGGTTTAAATCCTCCATGAAGCGGTGAAACGCATCGTGGACCGGATAGCGTAAGATCTCCCAGTCCTGCTGCCTCTTTTCATCCCACTCGCGGAGCTGGCCAAACTCATTTCCCATAAAGTTCAGTTTTTTTCCGGGATGGGCGTACATATAGAGATAAAGCGCGCGGGCCTGCGGGAACTTTCCCTCATACGCCCCGTACATTTTCTGCAGGATGGTCGCTTTTCCATGGACTACCTCGTCATGGGACAACGGAAGCAGGTACCGTTCCTGATAAAAATACTGCATGGAGAATGTGAGCTGATGATACCTCTCTTTCCTCTCCGACGGAGGTGCCTGAAAGTATGACAGAGTATCGTTCATCCAGCCCATGTCCCACTTATAATCGAAGCCGAGACCGCCGTGTTCCACCGGCTTTGTGACGCCCGGATAGACGGAGGAGTCCTCGGCAATCAGAAGCGTCTCCGGATGCAGACTTTTAAGCCCTTTGTTCATCTCCTGAAGAAACTGAATCCCATTTCTGTTTTCCCCTCTTGCAGTATCTCCCTGCCAGTAGATTAAATTGCTAACAGCGTCCATGCGCAGTCCGTCAAAGTGGAATTCCTTCAGCCAGTAATTTCCCGCAGACTGAAGGAAGCTTCTGACCTCCCCGCGGGAATGCATGAAATTGCAGCTTCCCCATTCGCTCCTTCCCACATCGCTGTGAGGATACTCGTAAAGCGCCGTCCCGTCATAGTTCCAGAGCGCATAATCATCCACGGCAAAATGTACCGGCACAAAATCCATAATCACCCCGATCTCATGAGAGTGGCACTGATCGACAAACGCTTTTAACTCATCCGGGGTTCCGTACCGGGAGGTTGGACTGAAAAAACCGGTATTCTGGTAGCCCCACGACTCGTCGGATGGGTGCTCCGACAGCGGCATCAGTTCCACATAATTATAGCCGTTTTCCTCCAGATACGGGATCAGTAAATCCGCCAGCTCAGTATAGGAATACCAGCCATTTACCAGCCCCCTTCCCACACCATTTTCCCCGTCTTTTTCCAAATATTTTTTCGAATATTTTTTCGAATGCTTTTCCGCGTTCTTTTCCACGCCGTCCACCCGCTCTTTTCTCCGCCAGGAGCCGGCATGTATTTCGTAAATATTGAGCGGCTTGTCCAGCCCTGCTCTGTGCTTCTTCTGCCATTTGGAATCACGGAACTCATATCCGCTTAAGCTGCTGATGACTGAGGCTGAGTGCGGGCGCAGTTCCATGAAAAAGCCATAGGGATCGCAGTGGTCGATAAAAGAGCCGTCACGTCTGTAGATCCTGTATTTGTACATCATTCCGGCTTTGGCCCCGGGCACCGTGCACTCCCAGAAGTTTCCGTCGTACACTTTGTCCATGGGCGTCTCCCCCCAGTCATTAAACTCTCCGATTACGGAAATCCGTACTGCGTTCGGCGCAAAGGTGCGGAACACCGTCCCATTTTCCAAACGATGTGCCCCCAGATACTCATAAGCTGAAAACTCTTTCCCCGTATAAAACCCATAATAATCCATACTGATACCTCATGTAAATGCGGCAGACGGCTTCCCGGTCTTTTTCTTCAAAGATAATAGACAACCGTCTGTTTTCCTACTATAATTGATTATATAAAAATCTTTATCTGTTATCCATCACCGATTTCGTAAAACGGTTGGATAACCAACGTTTTTGCAAAATCGTTGGAAAGGAGTGTCCCATGGACCTGCGAATAGAAAAGACGAGGCAGAGTATTATTAACGCATTCATCGCTCTGCGCTCCGGAAAACCTCTGGAAAAGATCACGGTAAAGGAACTCTGTGAAAAGGCCATGATCAACAAATCGACCTTTTATTTTCACTATGCAGACATCTATGAACTGTCCGATTTCCTCGAGACGGAGATCGTGACCTCCATCATCAGCTCTCTGGATCATCCCGAGTATATGGTGGAACATCCCGGCGCCTTTACACAGGAGCTGTTCCTTGCCTATCTTTCCAGGGATACCCTGATCCAGACACTGTTTTCAGGCAGCCGGAGCGGCCGTCTGATTCAGAAGATAGAAGCAGGCATCAAAGAACTGATCTATGAACGTCTGCCGGAATACCGGGATGATCCGGTCAAAAATATCATCCTGAGCTATCAGATCTATGGAGCCTACTATGCATTTTCCGAAAACCGGAATGAAAACACGTCAGAGGTCATCGCCGTGCTTGGGAGAATATCGGAGGAACTGCAGAAGCTTCTGCATTAAGCTTGACTTTTTTTCGCTCACCGGATATACTAATACTCAGTAAAAGGGAGTAGCTTGCGCGGTTCATTACATTTACCGCGTTCTGTGCAGCCGACATTCCCGTTTCCGCAAGCTTACAGGCATCTGCCCGGCAGAGCCGGTTGCCGGAAACCGGTGCACATATAAAAAGCGAGACTTTTATTGCATGATCATCTTCATCGTGCAATAAAAGTCTCGCTTTTTTTGCCCTTCTTCCTTTTTAAAACACACGAAAGAAGGATTATATTTATGATGTACGTACTTCTGCTCTTAGGTTTCTTCCTGCTGATCAAGGGGGCCGATTACTTTGTGGAGGCCAGTTCTTCGATCGCCAGGGCGCTGCGCATCCCCAGTATCATTATCGGGCTCACAATTGTAGCCTTTGGTACCAGCGCACCGGAATTATCAGTCAGCGTTTCCGCCTCCATTACCGGAAATAATGATATCGCAGTGGGAAATGTGATCGGCTCTAACCTCTTTAACCTGCTGGTCGTTCTGGGTGCCTGCGGCGTCATTCGTCCGTTTTCAGTCAAACTGCGCTGGGATTATGCGGCTTCCGTGTTTGTCGCCGCCGCCCTGTTTGTCATGATCCTTTTCGATCAGACAGTGAACCGGATGGACGGGATAATTCTTCTGGTCTTCTTCCTTGCTTTTGTTGGTTTTACAGTTCGTGACGCCATCGTCAACCGGATCGTTACCAGTGAGGAGATCAAAACGCTTTCTCCCGTACGGTGTGCTGTCTACATCATAGGCGGACTGGCTGCCATCGTCTGGGGCGGTGATCTGGTTGTGGATAATGCCAGCGCCATAGCAGCCTCCTTCGGCTTGAGCCAGAACTTAATCGGTCTGACCATCGTGGCCCTGGGAACCTCCCTCCCCGAACTCGTCACCTCCGTGGTCGCTTCACGAAAAGGTGAGAACGGTCTGGCTCTTGGTAATGTAATCGGCTCCAACATTTTTAACATTTTGCTGGTCCTGGGAGCTTCTGCGGCGATTCATCCGCTTCTTGTCAATCCATTTTCCATCTATGACACGGCATTCTTAATCATCGCCAGCGGCATCACCTGGCTCCTCTGCCGCAGCAAGAACCGGATCAGCCGCATGGAAGGCGGTTTTATGCTGGCCATGTATCTGGTGTATCTCATCTATGTAATTGTGAGATAACTTTATGTCCTGGCAGGAAGACTGTCTGCCAGGACGTCTGCCGCCCATTAATTGCATGAGCTGCATAAAAATTAGTTGGACTCCGTAAATAGCACTATACAGATAATGACCGTCTCCATTTTCATCAGATCAGACACTTCATTACCAGATTTACCATGAGTTCCTTTTCTTCTGGCCTGGACTCTGCAATCATTATCGTAATGGCCGCCAATGCAAAGTCATCAATACGCTTTTTTCCATCATCAAACAAAATTCCATTTTGATCCAGAAAGTATAGAAAAATGGCGGCCGCTATTCTTTTATTTCCATCACTAAAACTGTGATTTTTGGTGATAAAATATAGAAGATTCGCAGCTTTTTCTTCCATACTTTCATAAACATCGCTTCCTCCAAACGTCTGGTAGACAGCGCCTATGCTGGACTTAAATGACTCATCCTTTTCATTTCCAAACAGGCTGCTCTCCTCTGAGAAATTCATTGTAGCAATCACCTTTCTGCACTCTTCATATGTCAATATACAGACAGGTTTACTGCCCCCTGGTTTTTCTATCCTCTGATGGTCATAATCATCCAGAAGGTTAAGAGCCGAGGCATATCTCTCTATTACATGGAGAACCTGTTTCGTATCCAAACACTCATTTACACGCTCCATAACTCTGATTATGCCTCCCAACTGTTCCATACGACTCTGATTCACTGCATATCCATGGATTATGTAGTCCTTCAGGACCTGGTTGGCCCATTTCCGAAATGCTATACCACGTTTTGATTTAATACGATATCCTACAGACATAATCACATCCAGGCTATAACAGGTAATCGGTTTATCAGAATGTGCAAATTGCAAAAAATGCAAATTGCTTTTTTCCTCCACTTCTTCCTGAAAGACATTCTTAATATGCCTGGAAATAACGGAAATATCTCTTTGAAACAGTTCCGCCATCTGCATCTGAGTCAGCCACACCGTATCATCTTCCACACTTACCTATAAAGTGACTGCTCCGTCTTCTGTCTGGTATAAAACCAGTGTCTTTGCATCTTCTTTCGTCATTTGTACCAGCCTCCTTACTGTTGTAAAGCGACTCTCCAGGTACAACACCATTTTATCATCCTTCTCTTTTGATTACAAGCCAGTATGCTCTGCATACATCATCTGTTAAAAAGCATTTTTATTCACGGCCAGTATCCCGTGAGGTGCTTTCCGTTTTTGTGCATTGCAGAGAGTACTACGGTTCACAGATCCATGTCTTTTGCAGGGATACAAGCAGCAAAAAGCCCCTGTCGAAATCCTGGTTCTTTCTCGGCTTTGGGTGTGTGGCCGTGCCGGAGGGCTTGATATCCCAGTGTGCCGCCATCTGGATACGAACCGCAAAAATGAACGTGACTGACGAACACATGGGCTTTGTGTCCGACAGTCACGTTCATTTTTGTGGCGAGTAGGAAGCCAGGCGGACACGGGATATCAAGCCCATCGGCGCGGCCCCACACCCGAAGCCGAGAAAGAACCTCCTTTATACCAATGGCCGGATCTCGTAGTCTTCCATATTCACCTCTTTAAATTTCGATCTCTGGAACCGGTCCTTCAGGCCGTATGGAACAGTGCAGTCGAAAATGGTCTTGCAGCTGATTCCCCGGTCTTTCAGCATAGGATTATATTCCGGTCCCTCGGTTGGATCCAGCGGATGGCAACGGACTCCCGGAATGGTAATGGTATCCACATCGCCCTGATATCGGGTGTTAAGCGCCCATAAAACATCGTCCGAATCGAAGATATCCACATCCTCATCCACCACAATCACATGCTTCAGCTCGGGAAATGCGGTGAGGGCGATAAGCGCCGCCTGACGCTGCCTTCCCTCATCACTGGGAACCTGTTTGGCGAACTGTATGACCGCCATGTATTTGCCTCCTCCGGAGCGGTGGGCATAAACGTTTTTCACGCGCCCGGCAAGCGCTTTCTCTTCCATGGTCAGGATACTGGCCTCCGTTGGGATTCCCGCCATGCTCACGTGTTCCTCGCTGGGCCCGATACAGGTCTGGATCATTGGATTTTTCCGATGGGTAACCGCTTTGATCTTAATGACCGGAAGTTCCCCTGACACGTGGCCGGTATATCCCGGAAACTCCGGCATGGCCTTTCCCGTATTGGTATTGATATCTTCCCGCATCCGCTTACCTGCCACCAGCTCCCCCTCAATGACAAATTCCGCGTTGGCGATGGCGTATTCGTCGATGGTCCGGCATTTTGCCATACGAACCGGCTTTTTGCGGAGCGCGCCTGCGATGGATAACTCATTGAAACCGAGCGGAGTAGTGGGTGGTTCAAAGCAGGAGGCGATCTCGATGGCCGGATCCACACCAATGCTGATGCTGATGGGCAGATTCACGCCTTCCCGCTCCGCCTTTTCCCGAAATGCGTCCAGATGACGTACTCCCGGAGTGAAAAACATGGTCATCTCGTCCGCCGACTGCAGGCAGAGACGGTGAATCGTCACGTCCCCATCTCCCGTAACGGGATCGGAGGCGTAGCACATGCCCATGGTAATGTATGGGCCTGCATCCTCCTCCGTATTCTGAGGCGCCGGAAGAATCTTTCTGATATCGAAGCCCTCATCCGACGCATAATGAATCTCCTCCTGGCACGGCACATCTCCGCTCTCCGTAAATTCCGGCATGACAGGGTTCGCGGCCGCGTCCTTTAAAAGAAAGCCCAGCTTATCCGGCGGGCAGTCCAGCAGATACCCCACCCGTTTCCTGGAAGCCAGCAGGCCGATCAACACCTGTTTGTCCGGAAATCCTTTGATATTGCGGAAAAGAAGCGCCGGTCCCTCCTTCGTCGGCCGCTTTACCGTACCGCCCGCACCGACATAGCGGTAAATTCCCGCAACTTCTGCGTAGGAATCTACCTCTGTATCTGTACAGGCGATCTGATTTTCATACTTTTTCAGTTCCTCCACCGCACTCCGTAAATCTTCAACCATTCTGATTTCCTCCTTTTTCTTCCTTCTGATCCTGCTGATCCTGCCTCAAACCAGCGGCAATCCGGTGAGCGCCTTCTTCGCACAGCGCAATGACGCCGGTGATCTGTTCCTTCGTTATTCCGTCCACATGGATGCCGGCCAGTACGGCCAGCCCCCCGGGAACCACGGATTCCAGTTCCCGGTAAATGAATTCTGTCACCACGCCTTCCCTGTGGCCTTCTCTGGCATTTGACAGGCATTCATCTCTGTCACCGAAGGCAATGGCTCCAATATGGCCCGTATCTCCGCCTGCTGCCAGCACCAGACAGTCGGTTCCCATCCGGAGCACCCGAAACTGCACAGAGACGCCGTGACCTGTCATGGTAAAATCCATCAGTTCCTCAAACATGGTCCCGCACCTTCTCTCCCCATCGTTTTGCACCTTCCCATGGAATCCGGAACTGGTCCAGAATCTTCATAATCTGGTGATTTACAATGTCCTCCACGGTCTCCGGGTGGTTGTAAAATGCCGGCATGGGAGGCACTATGACAGCGCCCATCTGCGAAAGTTCATACAGATGTTTTAAATGAATGGTGTTAAGCGGCGTCTCCCGGGGACAGACCACCAGACGGCGCCGCTCCTTCAGGGCGACATCACAGACACGGGTGATCAAATTGTCCGCGTATCCATTCGCAATTCCCGACAGCGTCTTCATGCTGCACGGCAGGACAACCACGCCATCCACCGGATAGGAGCCGCTGGAGATACAGGCCGCCAAGTCGCGGTTATCGTAGCAGTGGTCTGCCAAAGAAAGAATCTCCTCTTTCGTATACTCTGTTTCAATCTCCAGATTGATCCAGGCGTAATCACTGAATATCACATGGGTTACCACTTCTTCCCTCTCCTTTAATGCCTCCAGAAGCTTTACTGCGTATATCGTTCCGCTGGCCCCGGTTACACCGATGATCAGATCCATGAAAATTCCTCCTTTTGCCGTTCCTGTTGTCGTATAGAAGCCCGCTGTCCGGAACGGCGCTTTCGTTTCCCCTCAACTGTACCGGAAACCGCCTGTACAATCAATTCCTTTTGTGGTATCATTGTTTCCATAACCGAATGAATGAACGGAGGCGGAATATGACATTTGATCAACTGCAGTACTTTGTGGCGGTCGTGGAAAGCTCCACTTTTTTTGACGCGGCGGAAAGCCTTCATATCGCTCAGTCCACCCTGTCCAAACAGATACGGAATCTGGAACTGGAGCTGGATGTCCAGCTGTTTGACAGAAGCCGCCGCCACGCATCTTTAACGGAGGCCGGACGCGCCCTCTATCCAGATGCGGTTAAACTTTTGAAGGGTATTCAGGGAATGAAGCAGCATCTTGCTCCATATCAGGACAGCCGGAAATCCATCATACATTTAGGAGTCCTTCCTATTCTGCATCAGTACCGCTTAAATCCCATTTTAAAGCAGTTTACCGAGTCTCATCCGGAGATTTCCCTCTTGATTGACGAGGTGGAGGATGAACCGCTGCGGCAGGGCTTCCGCCATGGCAGCTACGATCTGGTCATCGGCCGTCCGGAGCTGCTTACCGGCATTCAGAGCACATGCCATCTGCTGGCTCACGACCGGCTGGTGCTTCTGACCCCCACAGACCATCCGCTGGCGGGCCGGGCAGCCGTTCCACTGGAAGAACTGTCCGGAGAATCGTTTATTCTGATGCACCCCGACAGCAGCATCCACCGTCTGTGTCTCACGGCATGTCAAAAAAAAGGATTCCAGCCCGCTGTCACCCGTACAGCCAAGATAGAATCCATTGTCAGCGCCGTCGCCGCCGGAGAGGCTGTGAGCCTGCTTCCTTACAGCAATTTAGATGTATTCCGCCATGAAAATGTCGTAGTGATACCGTTACAGGAACCCGTCGCCGCCAATGTCGTCCTGGCCTGCCTGTCTCCGAAAAAGCTCTCACGCTGCAGCCGGACTCTCTGGAAATACTTATCCACGTAAACTGTTTTAACGAAAAAAGAAGCTGTGCAGAATTCGCTCTGCGCAGCTTCGTCTCTCTTTATATTACGTTCTTACCGGTTTTCTTCCATCGACACGCCGGCGATCTTGATGTTCACATCCAGCACGGTAAGTCCCGTCATGTTCTCAATCGCACTCTTTACCTTGTCCTGCACCTTTTCACAGACTTCCGGAATGCTGAAGCCGTACTTGATGTTTAAGGATAAGTCTACAGATACGTGCTCTTCCGTTACTTCGACCTTTACGCCCTTGGATAAATTCTTCATCCCCAGCTTCCCAACCAGTTCATTGGTAATGTTGCCTGCCATCGAATCCACGCCGTCTACTTCCGTCGCCGCAAGGCCGGCAATGATGGCTACCACTTCATCTGCAATCTGTACTTCGCCGATTTTATCTTTTTCATATACTTTATGAGTATTTCTGTTCTCTGTCTCTGCCACAATGATTCCCTCCTGTTTTCAATTCTTTCCACTACCTGGCTTATAGACTATTATAGCAAAGACAGCCACAGTTTGCAAAACATTTTTCTATTCCTGTCCCAGAATCCCCGCTTCTAAGTCACTTAACATCACATCGGCAGCGGTGATTCCGCCTTCCGCCAGATACCATACGGTTGGCGTCAGGTAGACAATACGGCCGTTTTTGTATGCATCTGTTTTCTTTACCAGTTCGTTATCCATCACTTCTCCCGCCAGCTTCGCGCCTTCCGTGTTGATTGCGGAATCACGGTCCAGGACAAAGATATAATCCGGGTTTAAGGAAACGAGAAGTTCGAAGGAGGATTCATTGCCGTGTGTGGAGTCCACATCATTGGCCAGATTGGTGAATCCAACTTCATTGCCGATCAGGGAGCAGCGGCTTCCGTCACCAAGCGTGTTGAAATTGCTGCTGGTCACCATTCCGATCACTGCGGTCTTTCCCTCTGCCGCCTGACGAAGCGTCTCCACACGGGCGTCGATTCCGGCCAGTTCCTCAGCCGCCTTTTCTTCCTCCCCGAAGATGGACGCAATCATGGACGCGTTGTTTTTCACACTCTGAATCACGCCCTCCTCATAGTCCACAGCCGTGTAAACGACGGGAGCAATTTTAGACAGTTCGTCATACTGCGCGCTTAAGCGGCCGCCGATAAAGATCACATCCGGTTCACTGGCCATGAGCGCCTCCATATCCACTTCCTTTAAAGTACCGAGATTTACAATGGCGTCGTTGTTGTTATACTCCATCAGATAATCGATTTTGGAGGATTTCGGCATTCCCACAATCTGACTGCCCAGTCCCCAGTTGTCCATCATGTCAAGCACCGCCATGTCCAGAATGGCAACGCGCTCCGGATTATAAGGAACCTCCAGTTCCACCTTCTCTCCGTTTCCATTCAGGGTCGTTACGGTGACGGATTCCGGTGTTTCCGAAGCCTGAGTAGTTTCATTCCGGCTCTCAGCCAGGACAGATTCGGCTTCAGCGGAAACTGTCGCTTCGCCGGACTGTCCGTCTGTTGTTTTTGACTGTCCGGTCCCCTGCCCGCAGGCTGTCATAGAAAGGGCTGCTGCCATTGCAAGTGTCAGTAAAGTCATTTTTTTCATAATCAGTATCTCCTTTTTCATCTGAATTATTTATAATCAGCATGGTGAATCAGCATCCGTTACTGACGCAGTTTCGTGTCAGTACACTAGTAATAGATCGATAACGGTTTCCCTTCGATTTGCAGAATCTCAAAATCTACGCGGTATATTTCGGAAAGATTTTCCTTTGTCATCACTTCCTCCACCGTCCCGAATTTTGAGATTTTTCCATCTACAAATGCGCAGATATAGTCAGAGTAAAATGCTGCGTAATTGATCTCGTGCAGGACGAGAATCACGGTTTTTCCCAACTCATCACACAGTCTGCGGACGATTTTCATCATATTGGTGGCGTGGTAAATGTCCAGGTTGTTAGTCGGCTCGTCAAGCAGGATGTATTCCGTGTCCTGCGCAATGACCATGGCAATGTAAGCGCGCTGGCGCTGGCCGCCGGACAGTTCGTCGATAAACCGGTCCTCAAATTCCTCCAGTTCCATATAAGCAATGGCCTTATCGATGATTTCTTCAGCCTCCGCCGTAATCCGGCTGCCGCTGTATGGAAAACGGCCAAATGCCACCAGCTCCCGGACCGTCAGCTTCATTTGGACGTGGCTGCTCTGGGTCAGAATAGCCAGACGCTTCGCCAGATCCCGGCTCTTCCACCTGGAAATATCCTTTCCCTCGAAATCCACCGAGCCGTCATCCTGGGCGATCAGTCTGGAGATCATTCCCATGACCGTTGATTTTCCGGCTCCGTTGGGACCGATCAGCGAGATCACCTTTCCCGCCGGCAGTTCGAAGGAAACGCCATCCACCACGGTTTTTCCATTGTATTTTTTCAAAAGTTCTTTGACAAACATCGTTGTCACCTCCTTATGATGGTTATCCACGCCTACGCAGAACGGCTCGTTCGCAGCAGCAGATAGAGAAAGTAAATTCCGCCTCCCACAGTAATAAACACACTGACAGGAACGCTGTAAGTAAATATCTGCTCTGTAATCAGCTGGCCGCCTGCCAGTATCACCATTCCGATCAGCGCTGATCCGGCTATCAAATAGCTGTGGCGGAACGTTTTAAACAGCTGCCTTGACAAATTGGCGATAATCAGGCCCAGGAATGAGATCGGCCCGACCATGGCCGTCGCTATGGCGATAAACAGAGTCACCCCCAGAAGCAGTCTGCGCACGGTGCGGTCATAGTCCACCCCCAGATTAATCGCCTGCGCCTTTCCCAGTGTAATGACATCCAACAGCGCCAGTTCCCGGCGGAGGGCAAGGAGCAGAACTGCGATCAGAACCAGGGAAAAGAAAATAATTTCCGTATTTACATTGGTGAAGCTGGCGACCAGCGATGCCAGAAGGCTGTCGTACTCGTTGGGGTCCATGATACGCGTCAGCGTCGTCTGCATGCTGGTAAAAAAGGTGGACAGCACCGTTCCGGCCAGCAGAACATACAGTACATTATGGCTTGTCTTTTTAAATAAGTAACTGTAAATAACGGTGGCGATGATCGCCATAAGCACCAGATCCACCGCAAACGAAAGATTGGTATTGCGGGCCAGCAGACTGGTGGATCCGAAGAAAAACACCACCGCCGTATGAATCAGCGTATAGAGGGAGTTCATCCCCAGAAGGCACGGTGTCACAATGGTATTGTTGATCACCGACTGGAAGATGACGGAAGCCCCTCCGATGCAGAACGCCGTAATCAGCATGACCGCCAGCTTTGGAATCCGCAGGCTCATGGCGTAGCTGAAATATTTCATATTCACATTCAGAAAGAGATAGAGTACGGCGGCCGCTGCTGCCAGCAGTGAAAGCATCACCAGCTTCTTTCCGTTGATGCTTCCTGTCTTTTTCCTCCTGCTTCCTGTCTCCTGTTTCATGCTTCTGTTCCTCCAGTCTGCGGCGAGGGTACTGCCGCGGCTCTCTTTTTCCCGAAGGGGAGGGAAATGCTTTTCCGTCCGTGGTTTAAGCGGTAGATCAGCATACCCACAAAAACTGCGCTTCCGATGACGCCGATGATTAATTCAATGGGCAGCTCATAGGGCGCGATCACGGTCCGGCCGATCATGTCGCAGACCAGGACAAACAGCGCTCCAAACAGGGCGGTATCCAGCAGAGTTCCCCGTATCCGGTCGCCTTTAAACATGGCCACCAGGTTGGGAACGATCAGTCCGATGTAAGAGACGCTGCCGACAACGACCACGATGCTGGCCGTAATCATGGCGGCGATGCTCAGTCCCAGGAAAAGCACGACATTGTAGTTGACACCCAGATTTTTTGAGAAATTCTTCCCCATTCCCACAATATTGAAATGATTGGCAAACAAAAATGCCAGAAGCACCAGCGGAAGCGTTAAATACACCAGTTCGTAGCGCCCTCTGATCACCAGGGAAAAATGTCCCACCAGCCAGGACGAAAGAGCCTGGGTCATGTCGTATTTGTAGGCCAGATAGCTGGTCACGCCTCCGATCACGTTGCCGAACATGATTCCCACCAGCGGAACCATGACCACGTCCTTAAACTGGATTCTCTGAATGAAACAGACGAAGATCCATGTCCCCGCGATGGCCGCAGCAAAAGCGAAGACGGCCCGTCCCCACAGGGAAGATGACGGCATAAACAGCAGCGCCAGTAAAATACCGAACTGCGCCGACGAAATCGTCGCGCCCGTGGTTGGGGAGACGAATTTATTCATGCAGAGCTGCTGCATGATCAGACCGGAAATACTCATACCGACTCCGGTACAGAGAATTGCCAGAAGACGGGGCAGCCGGGATATAAACAGAATTTCCATCTGCTCAAAATCCCCCCGCAGCACACCTTCCGGGCTGAGTTCCATAACGCCCAGAAACAGTGATACCACCGACAGCACGGCCAGTAATACGGCCAGAAGGATGGTTAGAGTCTTTGGTTTTATTTTAGGTTCCTCCTCTCAAGCTATGTACAGGCTTTAGTTAGTTTGTACTAACTAAAGTGGTAAAAAAATACAACACGCAGGATATCCCATCACATGCATACTGGACTACTATGATTCTCACACCGCGCGCTGCCTGATTATCATAACACAGAGAGTTAGTCATGGGCAACTCCATAAAATGCACAAACTTTTCTCAATAACAGAAGGAAAAAACGGCGATTTCTGGTAATGGAAATCGCCGGAAATAAAGAGCAGGGATGCGAAAAGCCATTTGCAGCTTTTCGCATCCCTGTCTGCTCATTCCGTTTATTCCCTTCTATTCTTCCAGCTTCATCAGGGTAATCACGATGTTCTCCGCACCCACTTCTGTTTTGCGCTTTACGATGTCCTCAATCTGGGCTCGCTGAGGATCGGTAATGCTGGAGGCGTTGATAACGACATCGACCTTTCCGCTGGTAATGCTGACAACCGGATCGGAGAAGCCCTTGGCCATCAGAAGAGTCTCCGCGGCGTTCTCTTTTTCGGAAATTGCAGTCATGTCGATCATTTCCTGAATCGCTTCCTGTTTGGCTACCTCTTCGATGTTCTCATTGTTGATCAGATTCATCAGGGTCTCTTTGTTCTTGGCACGGACCTGTTCTCTGCTCAGCTGAACGTTCGCTATGTAATCTGACACATTCATACCACTGGTTAAGACTGCTTCCCCCGGATTTTCCAGACCGGTTTCCGTGTCACTGGACGCTGCGTCATTCGCTGCCAGCTGTCCGCCTTCTGCCGCCGAATTGTCGGCTGCATTGGCCGTGTCCGCGGCTGCATCTCCCGCCACGCCTTCCTGATTGCTGGCCGCCGCGCTGCCGGAGCCGTCTGTATCCTGAGCGGCCAGGCTTTCATCACTCGGATCATTGTCAAGGCTTGCAATCTCCTGGTAATTGCCGGGATCGCCTGTCAGCGCCTGGTTCTCGGCCAGAATGTCCTCATCGGATATATCTGTCACACCGGCCTCATACACGTCGGTTCCCGACGCCATTTCCTGTTTTCCTGCGTAGTTTAGATATCCGGCAGCCGCGATCATGACCGCCAGCGTTGTGATGATAATCTGATTTCTTCTGAACAGTTTTTTCATATTCATTTTCTTTGGGGTTCCCGGGACTTTAGATTCTCTGATATCTTTTAAGCTTCTCATTCCTAACACTCCTTTTTTATTCCACCCTCTTTAATACTTTTATTTTATGTGGCGGCAAGTCAAATAATGCTTCCATCGCGCCTGAAATTTCAGCTTTTACAGTTGGACTGCCTCCGCCCTGGGCGCTGATGATGATTCCTTCTATTTCAGGGCGGATTTCTTTCTCCACGATCGGCGCCGTGTTTTCCCCGGATCCGGTCAAAATTGTACTTTCCTGCTGTTCTGCGCTGCTGCTCTTCCTCGTTCCGCCGCCGCTGTCCTGTTCCTCCGTGCTGGAGCTGCTGGTATTTTTATCTACACGCAGCACCTTCTCCTCAGAAGATTTGAGCACGATCATGACATCAACAGTTCCGACGCCATCCACCGTCTTTAAAATCTGCTTTACCCGCTGTTCCAGCTGCTGTTCATAGGTACGGTCCGCATTTGCGGCCGCGGCCACCGGTTCTCCCGCCTCTGTCACCAGACCTTCCTGTAAGACAGCTTCCGTTCCCGAAGCGGCGTCTTTCATCATCTTCTTTTCCGTCTCCGGACCGGATGGAATCGTGAGGACCAGGAGCAGAAGTCCTGCCGCCAGCAGAATCAGCCATTTATCCTTACCCAATTTCCAGTTGAATTTCAATGTCCTGTTCCTCCAAATCATAATATTCTGAAATGCGCCGTCTTAAACCTGCCAGAGCAGAATTTTCTTCCTGCCGGTGATCCGGCTGCCCCGCCGCTGCGCCGGCCGGTTTCGTTATCTCTCCGGCGGACGTTCCTGTTTCTGCACCGGCTGCGGCCGGATTTCTTTCTCCGGCTTTCTCCGACACCTCTGTGCTCCCGCCGCCGAGTTCCACGCGGATCCGTTCCACAGGTTCCACTGATTCAACCGGCCTGATTTTGGTATTGTTCCCCTGATCCGTCTGTCCTGGGCTGTCCGGAGCAAGGCGGAGGCTGACGGATACCACGTGACCGAACCTCGCATTCTTTTCATCCCCGTCAATGAGAGCCTTCGCCTTCACACAGACAAATCCCGACGATTCTGCCATGGTACGCAGGTCATGCTCCACCGCCTCCTCGTACTGGCTCACCATACTCTTTAAACGAACGCTTTCCATATCTGAGATCTGGGCCGAAAGCTCCGACGCCTCTTTCTGAAAGCTGATGGCTTCGAAGTAATAGGCCAGTTTGTCATCCAGCCGGAGTCCCCCCGTAAACGGCTTTAAGACCAGCAGAATGAGCACCATGCCCGCAAACAGCCGGAAATATTTTTCATACTTCTTATCGGGAAGAAGATTGGTTACCACTGTCATAAAAATCAGATAGTACGTGATATTTCTGATCCACTCATAGATACCTTCCATGTCAATCACCCTGCGTAATACGTTACATTTGTGGAGGCGCATACCACTGCGACAGTCACTACGAACAGCACAATGGCGGAGGCCGCAATGGACAGCAGAATTTTATGCCCTCGGGCCATGTCCGAGATGCAGGATACAATCCGTTTATCGCATACCGGCTGCAGGACAGCTGCCACGCACTGATACAGAATCATGAGAATCACCAGCTTCAGCATGGGAATCAGCGTGATAATCACCAGAACCACCACCCCGGCGGCACCCATGGTATTCTTTACAAGGACGCCTGAACCAATCACCATCTGCGTCACGGCGCTGGCCCCCTGCCCCACCCCCGGTATGATTCCGATCAGTTTCTGAACCGCTCCCGTTTTCATGGAATCCACGTAGGGGAGCACCAGCCCCTGAATGAGGTGAAATCCCAGAACAATACCGACCATTGTCTTTAGGCTCCAGGTGATCACATCATTTAAGAGATCCGTCAGCTTCGACAGGATGTCCTCCTTTGCAATATGGCCTGCCATGACGAGAAGCGCGTAGACCTTCACCATGGGCAGAAGAACCGAGCCGGTAATGGTCTGAGCCACCGTGATGGCAAACAGCGTAAATTCATAGGAAGCGACTGCCGATACGCTTCCCCCCGCGAATGCCGCCGCCAGAAAATACGCCGGCATCAGCGCCTTCATAAATCCCAGAATCTGATTCACCACACTGCCTGCGATGGTAATACTCGTAAAAAAACTGGCTGCCAAATAGGTAAACAGCAGCAGATAGGTGACGAAAAAGCCTGTCTCCGATATCTGGCTTCCTGTAAAAACATTGGAAAAATTGCTAAACACGGCGCCGATAATTCCAAGAATAATAATCTGCCCCATCATATGGCTGTTGTTTCTGACTTCCGAAAACAGTGCGTCACGAATGCTCGTACCGATCTGCCCCATCACATCTCCCAGTCTGCCCGCCATGATGTCCTTCATCATTTGTTTAAATGACAGGTTCCAGCCGCTCGTTCCCTGTGCATTAATATAATCCTGGATTTCCGACAGATCATACTGTTCCAGATCCATGGAGACCTCTTTTGTCTCCGCTTCATCCACCGTCTTCCCGGAATCGACCGGAGATTGTCCACCATGCTCTGCCGCAAAGCTTAAGAAGCCAGCGCACAGTCTGCCTTCGGAGAACACGCCCCCGGTTCCGGCCAGAAGGAGTGCCAGTACCAGTAAAACAGCTGTTTTTAACAGACGCCCCTTCATGACAGAAATACCTGCAGTGTCTCGATGAGGGCCAGAAGAATCGGCATGCTGACGGCAAGCACCGACAGTTTACCAAAGATTTCGATCTGTGTTCCCACAGCGCCGTACCCGGCATCTTTGCAGATTCCGGCGGCAAATTCTGCCACATAGGTGATCCCGATCATTTTAATCAGGGTGGATAAGTACACACTGTTGATCTTAATATAAGACTGAACCTGTTTGATGGTATCCAGAATTGTAGTCAGCTTTCCGACTCCGTAAAAAAAGATGAAAAATCCGGCTGCCATCACCAGATAGATACCGTACTCTCCCTTCATTCCCTTCAGTGCAACAGCCAGAAGGACTGCTGTGATTCCGACTACGGCTATGGTCACTACCGTCATATTCTCACTACCCCTACAATGCAAACAGATTTTTAATGGTTTCAAACAGTTGATAAATGTAAGGCACCAGCCAGAACAGCACCAGGATTAAACCCGCGAGACTCGTTAAAAATGCCTGTTCTTCCCGCCCGCTGTGCTTAAGTACCTGGCAGATGACGGAAACCAGGATTCCAACCGCCGCTATTTTGAATATCAGATTGACCCCCATGCTATCCTCCTTATACACACTTGTTTCGTCCGCATCCGGACTGCCGGCCCGCATACGCTTCCGCCGTCCGGCGTATTAATACATCATAATCGTTAAGAAGATTCCGCCCATAATACCAAGGCTGGTATAGAGACGGCTTCGCTCCTGCTTATGCTCCCTTAAATATCCGATGGTTAAATCCAGCTGTTCCAGATAGAGAAGAATCGTCCGCTCCTGCATTTCCAAGTCTAAGTAACCCAGGTGCTCCCCCAGTCCTTTTAAGCTCTGCCTGTCCTCTTTGGAGAGGCAGAAGGCTTTTGGAAGCTTCTCGATCTCCTCCTGCCAGATATCGTAAAATGGTTCCCCCCGCTGTCCCTCCATCCGCCCAGCCACCCGGACAAACAGATCGCCGATCTCGCCTCCGCCCTTCTTCCCCGTCCGCTCGAAGCTTTCGGGGAGTGCAGAGCGGGCGTATACGATCTCTCCCTTCAGCAGGAAGATCATTTTTCTCAAGTGTTCCATGGTTTTTAGCCGTTCTCCCCACTGCCCCGCCAGGAAGAATCCCATACCGGAGCAGGAAACCACGACAAGAACGGCTCCCAGCAGTCTGATTCCCGTGTTAACCATATGCCATGCACTCCTCGCTGTTCCATCTCTTTCCCATACGGTGAACCTCCGCCTTATAGAGCTGGGTTCCGCGGGAATCGTAGATCTGATCGATATTTCCGATCTTTCCTTTATTATTCAGCACAATATACCGCTCGAAAATCCGCTCCTCCACCAGCCTTCTGAGCACCGGCTTCTGTTTCAGATCATCGATGGAGCTTCCGTGCACTGTGGCAATCAGCTTGCATCCGCAGTTCATTACGTATTCCACGGCCTCCAAATCTTCCCTGCTGCCTATTTCATCAACGGCAATGACCCGGGGGGACATGGTCCGGATCAGCATCATCATGCCCCGGGCCTTTGGACAGCAGTCGAGAATGTCGGTGCGGATCCCCAGCTCATTCTGAGGAATCCCCTGATAACAGGCGCCGATCTCCGACCGTTCGTCCACCACCCCTACCGTCATGCCCGGATGAGCCTCCGTCCCATTGGAAATCTGCCGGATCAGATCGCGAAGCAGCGTCGTTTTACCGCACCGGGGCGGGGAAATAATCAGGGTGTGCAGAATCTCTTCACTGTCGTAGAGATACGGCAGCACCGGGGAAGCACAGCCCTTCACCTGGTGGGACAATCTTACATTAATAAAGGATATAAACTTCATCGTCTTAATTCCCGACTCATCCAGAATCGTTTTTCCTGCCACGCCGATACGGTGTCCTCCCTGGATGGTAAGAAATCCCTGTTTCATCTCTTCCTCAAACGCATACAGGGAATAATTGCTCATGTATTCCATGGTTTCCTTTAACTCGTTCCGGCTCACTAAGTAGGCGTCCCGGCAGTCCCGGCTCAGCTGGCCCAAGCGGCTTATGTAGTATTCCTCGTTCTTGTAAACCATTAAAAGCGGTGCTGCAACCCGCAGGCGAATCTCCTGCACTTCGTCAAAGCTTACGGCAACCCGGGTCAGAATCTCTCTTATATTCTTCGAAAAGATCTTTATGAGCTCGTCTTTTTTCTCCACCTTCATCCCTCCTCTTACCTCAATATATGTGAAGGGGGACAAATTATGACGGAGAATTATTTTCATTTTTCAGAGGTATATGGTATGATAGCTGTATGGAATACCGTAAACAGGAACCATCGATGTCACTGAGCCGAAGTGATTCGGTTCAGCACAGCGGAAAGGAACATATATGAAGAATAAGCTGCTGCCCGGCCTTATAATCGCCCTGGGCCTTTTAACCTCCGCATGCCATACAGACAGCGGTTTTGACGCCCCTGCTGAGTCCTTTCAGAAGGAGAGCCAGGCGGAAACCGTGTCTCCGGCTGAGGAAAAACCCGCTGCAAAAGATCAGAGCTCTGATCCGGCAGATCATGTTTCCATCGGGACTGAGGAAACGAAAGATACAGAAACCGCTTTCCATACTTTTTCTGTTAAAGCATTGAATCATTTAAACGCTGACCCCAGCCTGATCTACAACCGGTATGTCAAGGCCGGCGACATAAGGACTGCCATATCCTTTTCACTGGCACAGGATTGGAAAGAGTCTGACAGTCTGACCTGTCATTTCCAGACTCAGGATAGTCAATATGAAAGCAGTTGGAACGGAACCGCCGACGCGGTAATTAATACAGAGAGCGGGACAATAACGTACAAGCTCATACCGGAATTCTTTGGAACGAATCAGAAAAACGGGACATGTGAAATCACCTTTCATTTAGACGAAACAGTGCCTTATATTGCAGTTGAGGGGGATCCCCGTCTGGAAGGAGAGTACTATTCATTTCAGGATTCCTTCAGCCGTCCGGATGAATTCACCCGCTATCTGGGAAAAGCTGATCTGTATCTATACCCAACCGAAGACCTTAAGCTGCTCAGAAATGAAATTTATGCGGCTCATGGACGGAAATTTGATACGGAGAGCCTCAATCAGTATTTTTCCGCTCAAGCGTGGTATCGCGGACTTCTGGAACCGAACGCATTTTCAGATGCCGTGCTCTCTGACATTGAAAAGAAGAATATTACGCTGATCCGGGAATTGGAAGAGATTCCTTACAATGAAAGGAACACGATAGATGGCATTCAATATGGCGATGAGTGGGACCGGCTTCCGGTGGCACCATATCTTTCTTATTTGCATCCGGGCCATGAAACCGGGCTGTCTGCCGACTTATCAAAGGCTGAGGATATGGGCGTATATTACTGCGCCCCCGGTTCCATCTCCATTCCCGCTTCCATCACACAGGAGCAATTTTCCCAGGTCCAAAACGGCGGGGAAGTCGAACTCGTTCTAAATGCACTGACTGGCAAAAGCAGGATGCTATCCCTGAATCCCAACGCCGGGCCCAGCGGTTCAAACGGCTATTTGACGTATGACAAAGGTATGGATCCCTCCACTTACGGCAATGAGGCGGCGATCACCGCGGATTTAGAGAACGGAACGTATACCCTGTGGGAGGACAGTGACGATACGATTATGAAAACGGTCTATGAGGGCAATATTTATATCCTCAAAGGCGCCGTCACAGGCACCTATACCAACCTTGCGGAAGCATCTAAAACTCAGAAGAAAATATACGCCGGAGAACCGGTTGAAGAAGGCAAAGAGGAGGCTTCGGCTGAATATACCGTATACGGTAATGATCTTTACTATAATGAGAAAGGGTATTTTACAGCATTTTATTATCTTGGTGATTAGGTAGAAAAAGGAAATTGGATAAAAAAAGGACCTTCGGATATGGTGATCTGAAGGTCCTTTTTTGTGGAAATCAAAGTGTTTGTGGGACATTTTTTTACAGATTGGTTGACATTAGTATGATTTTCCATATGGTTTCAATCTACATCTCCCGCAGGAGATGACTCCGTGAACCCCGAGGCGTCCGACTTCGCCCGGATAATTTCAATCCACATCTCCCGCAGGAGATGACTCTTCCATTATATTGCTTCCATTCGCAGATACATAATTTCAATCCACATCTCCCGCAGGAGATGACTCAAATAAGTCAACAGGCAAGATTGACTTTTCACAATTTCAATCCACATCTCCCGCAGGAGATGACTCAGCAGGGGGAAGCGGCATGGACAACGGTCACACGATTTCAATCCACATCTCCCGCAGGAGATGACTCGACATATTCACCCGCCGGAAGTTGCGCATGGAGCAATTTCAATCCACATCTCCCGCAGGAGATGACTCGATATATCTGCATATTATGAAGGGCCATATAAAATTTCAATCCACATCTCCCGCAGGAGATGACTCAATGTAGTCCTGCTGATTGGCTATGGAGAACAGGTATTTCAATCCACATCTCCCGCAGGAGATGACTCACAACCCCATACAAACCATAGTCAATATTCAGGTATTTCAATCCACATCTCCCGCAGGAGATGACTCGCTATGGACGGACTCCACGGCGTTTCCTTTGCAGATTTCAATCCACATCTCCCGCAGGAGATGACTCGGGATTATGTGTACTGTGTACGAGAGAAGTATTAATTTCAATCCACATCTCCCGCAGGAGATGACTCTGCCTTGCATAGTGACTGCAAAAACTTAATATCGATTTCAATCCACATCTCCCGCAGGAGATGACTCGAAATAAATTTCTTTATAAAAAATGCCTTAGATATTTCAATCCACATCTCCCGCAGGAGATGACTCAGCAATTTTCCCCAATCTCCCTCCCCAACTCCCCTCACATCCTTAACTATATTGTACAACAATCCCTTTAAAAATCAATCATCAACTCCATATTCCCCCCATTTTCCCCCCAATTTCCAGTGCGAACCTCCCAGTAATTCTATGTTCACTTAAGGTTCGCACCAGCTACCGCCCCGTGCAGCCACTCCTCACAGCTAATTTTCTTCTCAGTCTTTCACAAGCACCTTCACAATCTCCGAAATGTACATTGTATGATAATCTTTATCCGGATACCATTTCTCATCATTTTCCTTATCCAGGAAATTATCACCGGGCATTGGATCACAGTATAGCTTCCGGCAGACAAAAATCATATTTGCTTCTTCAAAGGCCGTAGTACCATCAATAAAATAAGGGGTCAGCCCGGCTTCTGCCGCCTTATCGCAGTCACGTCCGGACCGTGTTCCGCAGATGTTCAGTGCTTTTTTATACTCCTTGTCATAAAAAGACACTGTAAAATACTCATTTGCATCCACAAATTCTTTCGTATAACGCTGCGGCCGGATATAGGTCGTAACGACATTTTTATTCCACATAATACCCACTCCGCCCCAACTGGCTGTCATCGTGTTAAATTTCTTCTCGTCACCTGCCGTAATCAGCATCCACTCCGTACCAATCTTTGTAAAAGGATTGAAATTCAGTTCTTCCATTTTCACTTCTTTAAAACTCATATGATGATTCTCCTTTTCTCACACCTGCACTCATGATACAGTTACTTTAGCGGCGCAGCAGTCATTGTCTAAGGGCGCCTGCTGTACCGCAATCGTCGCCGCGCCTCTCTCCGAAAACGGAAAAGCGGTCTTCAGCCAACTCTAAACCGCGGTCTTTTCCATTTCCCATACTTCCATTTTACTATTTTCCCCATCAAAAGCAACCTCCATTTTCTCTGCTGCAAAAAAAACGGCTCTTTCCGGTGCCAAAATATCAAAGCAGAATCTCCGATCCCCTGTATCCCTATATAATGCGTCAAAAAGCCGCTGTGTTCATCACATCTTCCATGCTCCGAACACAGCGGCCCCAGCTGCCCTCATCTCTTATTCCATCCGAATCCTGACACCTGTCTCATAAATACTATTTTCCAGTAGCACGCGGACTGTCACCTCACCGCTCAACCCGGATTTATTGACGTAAACATCCACATTTCTGGGATCATTCTTCAGAAATGTTCCGACACACATAGCTTCAAAATTCTTTGCCGCCGACGTATTGATATAATACCGGTGTACCACGCCGTTCTCCTCTTCCAACAGGAGCATGGCAAGTTCCCCCTTTTCGAACGTAGCATTAAACAGGATGCGATCCTCCTCTTCCGTAACGGAAGCATTGTAATGCTCCGGTATCAGTTCACCCGTGGAAACGGCTGGAATCTCCGTCTCAAATTCTCCCGTCCTGTTCATGGAACCAAGTGTTTCCCCTACTCCCAGTTCTGCAGTTTCATTGGCATAATACATTGGAAGTTTCTCAGCACGAAATACGTTGGAAGGCACATGCAGTTCATAAACCACCTCGTCCCCGACCAGTTCGCAGGTGATAGAATTAAGTTCACACCCTTCCCCTGTTCCATCCATGCTCCCAAGCCCCTCCAGCGGTTCTCCGTTTTTATAGGCAATCCCTCCGGAATGGACCATATAGCGGCCTTCGTCATAATATTCCACATTACAGATATATGGAGAAAAGAAATCCGCGCCGCGTTCCTTTCCATACTGCCACACCTGCCGGATCGTCCTTTCTTCTCTGTCAATATGGTAGCGCACACCTCTGGAATAGCTGTCTTTCGCCCTGCTGTAGCTGTCCTTTCTTTTGGAGCGGTAATGACCGTTATCAAACATCATAATGTCTCCATCCGGGCATACCACCACGCCGTGCTGCTCATAGGACCATTCAAACGGATCCCCCACAGGCCGGAAAAAATAGTTTTCCACATATTCTTTCGGCCAGCCTTCCGGATCCCCCAGAATCCAGTTGAGGGCTCCTGTTTGAAAGTCAATATTAATCACCGCATCCTGATGCCGGCCGGAAAGTGTGATGGAATCCGTCTTCTTATCGTACCACACTGCATTGTTATGGAACCAGTCATGGGCCGATGCAGATCCGGAATACGTCGTCGGACAGTTGTAAGGCAGAATCTCCCTGTAGTCCCAGGTTCTCACAATTTCTCCTGTCTGACGGTCGACGAGAACCAGAACATCTTCCACGGTATCCCGGTCCGGAATCTGGGACAGCATCAGGATATTACCATCTTCCATCTCAAAGGTATCATGGTGGTAACCGCCCGGCAGCCGGTATTCCCTGTATATTTTTCCGTGAACTCCCATTTCATACACACCGCTCACATAATACGGCAGCTTAATCAGCCGGTCTGTCCCCACCAGAAGGCGGCCGTTTGCAAGCCTTTTTAAATCAAAGCAGACGTTTACCGTTAAATACCATCTGACATCACCGCAGTAGTCACAGGCCAAAGCATCCGCCTTGGAGGTCTGTGTCAGAAAGATCACGTTATCTCCCATGTGTTCCCGGCTGCCCTTACAGAATGTGGGGACTGGTACTTCAGGGGGCAAAGGCTCGGTCGTAATGATGACTTTCTCCCTTTCTCCGCCTGACAGCACGAGCTCTACCGTATTATCATAGTCCGCGTACAGGCCATACACCGGCAGAATATGAACGGTATCCGCCGGAAAGGTATGGCTGATATCGCCTTCCGGCTCCTTTCCCTTTACCGTCAGCGTGACTTCCTGCTTCACGGATGTCTTAAAAAGTATCATCGCCGTCAGCGGAGAGATCAAATAGGGGTTCCCTACTACCAGAGGGCTGGCTGCCGTATACTCTCCCGCCTCAAATATATCCAGAAATTTCTGTTCCGCTTCCGCCTGCTGTGTAATCAGGCTTTTTTTCTTCTCATATCGAATCATCTGCTATCCCTTTCTTCCCAGTTATCCCATGCATTTCTTCTTATACGCCGCCGCTGACTGTGCGGCCACCGCGCCATCCGAGCAGGCTGTCACGATCTGGCGGAGCAGTTTACTGTTGGCATCCCCTGCTCCGAAAATTCCAGGCACGGCCGTCTCCATCCGCTCGTTCGTCTCAATATAACCGTGTGATTCCAGAATACCAAGACCGGCAAATGATTCCGTTACCGGCTGAAGACCAATATACTCAAATGCGCCATCTCCGCGGACTGTGATTTCCTCCCCCGTTTTGCTGGAAACCGCGCGCAGGCCGGTAAATACCTCTCCAGGCAGAAATTCTTTGATGTCAAACCACTCGTATACCTCCACATTAGGCAACGCCTTCAGTTTATCGCAGGCTATGGGATCCGCCGTAAGATCAAGCATGGTCACTACCGTTACTCTTTCCGCCATTTCCGCCAGATAGATGGATTCTTCCACCGCGGAATTGCCGCCACCGATTACAATGACAGACTTATCTCTGTATTTGGCTCCATCACAGATGGCGCACCAGCTGATGGATTTCCCCGCAAAATCCAGTTCGTTCGGCACATGAAGCATGCGCGGTTTCGTCCCTGTAGCCAGAATTACAGCCAAAGCCCGGTACGATTTTCCTTCCCCGCATATCAATGTCTTTACGGTACCGCCGCCTTCTTCGCAGTCCTCTATCTCTATTTTTTCCACAGTAGCGTAATCGAATTCGATTCCAAGAGCCTGGGTATGCTCAAATACCTGCATTGCCAAATCTGCCCCGTTGACCGAGGCAAACCCCGGGTAGTTCTGGATTTCATATGTGTTGATGATCTGCCCTCCCGGTGCCAGTTTATCCAGCAAAAGGACGTCGAGATTCGCTCTCTTTGCATAAATTGCGGCCGTCATTCCGGCAGGCCCGCTGCCTGCTATGATCACATCATAAATTTTCATATTCTTCTCCTATCTCAAAAATCCAGTCATCATCCAGTATGGATAAATCAGTACCATCAGGAAGATAATGCTGAGTATCGTACGGACCGTACAGAATTTCATGGCCTTCTTCATATCGAAGACGTCATAGCTGAACAAAATCAGGAACAGGGCCCATTCATACGGGAAAAACAGCTGTTCTACGCCCCATACAAAGCTGAAGGTAGTTCCAATCACACTGAGTCCCAGCTTCGCCGCGATATCGATAAAGAGCGGTGAAAATGCCGCCATGCCAGCCAGAGGAGTCATCATCATATCCGTAATCACACCGGTCAGCCAGGCAAATACGATCAGTCCAAAATTCCCCACATTCTGGAGAATCGGCATCATCAGCTCGCTTACAAGCCCTGCCACGCCGACCGCATTGGACATGCTTCCGATCGCCATGGTTGCCGCCACAAAGAATACCATTGGAAAGTTTACCTGTTTCATGTCTTCGATATCTGCGACCTCCACACCCGGAAGAAAGCAGGCAATCACCGCCAGAATGAAAAGCCACCCGGCGTCAATCCCGGAAAATACCATTGCGATAACGAGAAGAATCAGGATTACTAAAAATTTGATTTCCTTTTTCGACATTTTGCCGAGAGATTCGTATTTTTCTTTAAAATACTCTTTTCCATCGATTGAAGCATCCTGTTTAAACAGAATTCGCACCATGAACAAAAGAACGATCAGCCACACAAGCATGACAGGAAAATTGCTGATGAAATACTGAATCCAGCTCACACTGTTTCCGGTTTCCTTTAAATAGGAGTTGACCAGCTGAAGATTTTCACTTGCAGATAAATACAGCCAGGATGGTGCAATTGCCGCCACGAAACCGGCAAACATGATGCCGGCCCCGGTATTGCTGTTTTTCGGTATTTTTAACGCGTTATAGATTCCAAAACACAGGGCACAATAGAGTGCGACACGGCCGGTCATGTTGGGGACCAGAAGCCCCACCACGATACCTGACAGCGTGATTCCCGTTATAATACCCTTATAGGAGCCACCCGATTTGACAATAAAAAAGTATGCGATCCGCTGCATCAGGCCGCTTTTCTCAAAGATTACGGACAGCGTCAGGCCGCCCAGAGACAGCCATACAACCGAACCGGTCCACGGTGATAGCACTACATTGGCCGGCGCCACTCCCCAGAGAATCGCGCCCACCGTTAAAAGCAGACCGGAAATATAAACCGGAAGCAGATTCATCGCCCAGGTCAGAATCGCCCATGAGGTACACACGAAAAATTTTCTCATTTCCGGCGAGACCGCTTCCGACTGTGGAACTGCAAAGTAAAGGATGCAGGGAACGCCGACGGCTATCCCCCATTTTATAAAAAATTTCAAATCAAACGCAGTCTTCTTATCTGCTGTAATCCCCTGATTGTCCATAGTTTTCCCCTTCCCCATTTCGATTCGGCTTGTGCCCTGCGGCAGAACAGCCCCAGGGCACAGGAGTCTTTATTTTTCAATGGCTTTAAATGCTTCTGTCTGTGCAGTCATTCCACGTTCTGATGCGAGACGCTCAATGGAAGAGGCACCGAAGAATCCGTCTATTTCCGGCACATGCTTAATCACGTAGGCAGCATCCTCCGGATCTGCGATCGGACCGCCATGGCAGATAACCATGATATCCTGGCATACTTCTCTTCCTGCCCGGATAATCTCCCGGATCTTTACGCAGCAGTCATCGAGCGTCAGCGCAGTCTCCGCGCCAATACTTCCCTTGGTGGTCAGTCCCATATGCGCAACCAGAATATCAGCGCCTGCTTCTGCCATGGCTTTTGCCTGCTCCGGATCAAAGACATATGGACAGGTGAGCATATCCAGTTTATGAGCTTCGCGGATCATATCAACCTCCAGTCCATATCCCATGCCCGTTTCCTCCAGATTTGCCCTGAATTTACCGTCGATTAATCCGACTGTGGGGAAATTCTGCACACCGTTAAAGCCCTGGTCTTTCAGCTGTTTTAAGAAGAGATCCATCACACGGAACGGGTCCGTACCGCAGACACCGGCCAGGACCGGAGTGTTCTTGACAACCGGAAGCACCTCCGCCCCCATTTCCTGTACGATCTTATTGGCATCGCCGTAAGCCAGCAGCCCTGACAGAGAACCCCGGCCTGCCATCCGGAAACGACCGGAATTATAGATAATCAGCATATCGGCTCCGCCCTTTTCACTGCATTTCGCCGTAATTCCGGTTCCTGCGCCAACGCCTACCAGGATTCTTCCCTCTTCCACCTCTCTGTGGAATTTTTCCATAATCTCGCTTCTTGTCATTCTGTTCATGTTTAAACCCTCCTGTTTTATTTGCTCTGGTACTGCATTGCACCATACAGTACTGGCTGTTATTTTGATTATCTTTCCATAAGTTCCATTAGTTTTTCAGCCGCGCATAAGGCAAACGCCTGATCATTGATGTTGTAATCCAGTTCCATAATCTCAACCGAATCCCGGTTTACCTCGTCACGCAGAGTCTGGAACAGCACCTGATCCTCCTCGGGACCGTAAAACGGCTGGCCCTCTGCGTCGATGGCCGATACTCCTTTCAGCGGCAGCAGCAGCACGGTCTTTCCGGAGGCCATATTCAGTTTTTCGGCCAGTTTCTCTCCGACTTCCCTGTTTTCGTCGGCCGTAGTCCTCATCAGAGTGACCGTCGGGTTATGTTTATAAAGGTTTCTTCCCGCAAATTTTTTCGGAACCGTGTCAAATGGGCCAAAATTCACCATATCCATAGCCCCTACCGAAACCACCTGAGGGATTTTGCTGCGGGCCGCTGCCTCACAGCGCCTCTGACCTGCCGCCAGAACTCCGCCAACCACCTCGTCACACCACTCTGTCGTGGTCAGATCGAGCACGCCTTTAAAGAATCCGGCTTCCGTCAGCGCCTCCATCGTTCTGCCTCCGGTTCCGGTGGCATGAAAGACAAGGACTTCATACCCCTGCGACTCCAGATACTCCTTGGCATATCCGACACAGGGCGTCGTAACACCAAACATGGTCGCCGCAACCAGCGGTTTATGATCCCCTGTATCCGGCTTTAATTCTTCCTTCAGTCCTACCATTCCGCCGACAGCAAGAACCGCATTCCTAAAAATAACCTTCGATATGGAATTCAGCCCTGCCACATCGACAATGGATGGCATCATCACAAGATCACTGGTACCCACATACTGTTCCACGTTGCCGGAAGCCATGGTTGAAACCATAACCTTGGGAACTCCGATGGGCAGAGCCCGCATGGCCGGAGTCACCATAGACGTCCCCCCGGAGCCTCCAAATGACAGAATACCGTCAAATCTGCCTTCCCTGTAAAGCTGCGGTACCAGAATCTCCATCCCCTTCGACAGCGCCTCTGTCGCCACAGCGCGGTCTTTTCGTTCCACAATGGCGTGAATATCGTATCCCGCCGCAGCTGCCACCTCCGCATTGGATACGTCCGGTGGAAATTCAGGTTCAAACACGCCGGTATGTATGGTAAATGCGTGCATCCCCAGTTCCTCGATCAGTCCCTTTACATAGAGATATTCCTTTCCTTTCGTATCAAAGGTTCCTGCGATTGCAATTGTTTTCATGTAAACCTCTCCTTCTCCCAGCAGAATACGGCCGTAATTCCGCTGTATATCTATCCCCTTTTTTACTTCCCTGCTACAAATATATTGTACTCTACCCTCTCACATGATGAAATGTTGTCAAATTAGCTTCTTTTGTGTTTATATTTTTATATCATATTGTTTTTATTAACAAACCTTGTGTTTATATTAGATTTTGAATGTAAGCGCAACAGTTCAGACGGATTCATTTTGGGATTGACATTCCGCCCGAAACCTGCTATGATAGGCCGCGTAGTCGGAGGGCAGATTGTTCAGAAAGACAATTGGCCGGATAAGGCACAGACTGAAATGTCTGCACTTTATCCGGCTTTTTTTTGTGAGAAGGAGGAATGTATCATGGATTTTCTGAACGGAACTATTAAATCAATCTACTTAAAGTATCTGTCGGCAGCGTTCGGCAGTGCTATGATCACTTCCATTTACTCTATCGTGGATACGGCCATGGTAGGACAGTATCAGGGTCCCAGCGGTACCGCGGCTCTGGCGGTCGTTGCGCCCCTGTGGAATATTATTTACAGTCTGGGGCTTCTCATGGGAATCGGGGGCTCTGTCATTTTCAGTACAAAGCGAGGGCTTGATAACGGCAGGTCAGGGAATGAAAACGAATATTTCACCGTCTCAGTCCTTGGCTCCATTGCCCTATCCCTGTTGGCGTGGATGGGGCTTCTGTTTCTGGATCAGCCTGTTCTGTTGTTTTTCGGGGCAGACAGCACGCTGCTTCCTCTTGCGCAGAGTTATATGCTGCCAATCAAATTCGTGTTCCCTCTGTTCTTATTCAATCAGATGCTGGCCGCATTTCTGAGAAATGACAAAAACCCGGGACTGGCAACCATTGCGGTGCTGAGCGGCGGTATTTTCAACATAGCAGGCGACTATATGTTTGTATTTGCCTTTGACATGGGGATTTTCGGCGCAGGTCTGGCAACCGCTGTCGGATGTGCGATTTCCTTTCTTGTCATGATGACTCATTTTTTCAGCAGAAAAAACACCCTGCTGCTGGTGCGTCCCTCAAATATATGGAACAAGCTTAAGGAAATCTCAGTCACCGGTTTTTCAACCTTCTTTATTGATGTTGCGATGGGAATCCTGACGATTCTTTTTAACCGTCAGATCATGAAATACCTCGGAACTAATGCACTGGCCATTTACGGCCCGATCATCAACGTGAGTACGTTTGTGCAATGCTGCGCTTACAGCGTCGGACAGGCGGCGCAGCCGATTATCTCCACAAACTACGGGGCAGGCCAGGGTATGCGGATTAAGGAAACACTCCGGTATGCACTTTACACAACTGCCTTTTTCAGCGTGTTTTGGACTGCATTAAGCTTTGCCTTCCCGAATCTGTATATACGTATTTTTATGAACCCAACTGCGGAAATTTTAGAAATGGCTCCGGGAATTATCCGCAGCTATGCCCTGTCCTTTCTGCTGCTCCCGCTGAATATTTTCTCTACCTATTATTTTCAGGCTATTTTAAAACCAATGGCGGCCTTTATCGTATCTGTATCCCGTGGTTTCTTCATCAGCGGAATTATGATCATGGTTCTGCCTGTTATCGCAGGAGCCGATTTTCTCTGGTTTGCCATGCCGATCACTGAGCTGCTGGTCATGTTCTACACCGCAGGCGCCATGAGAAAATACACAAAAGCCTTAATTGTGAACAGCAAAGCTACGTAATACTGCAAAATTTCATAAAGCAGAATAGAATAAGCCCGGCTGCAGACACAGCCGGGCTTATTCTATTCTGGAAAGAAGAAAAATGTTATTCTCTGCAATTCCATGTGCCATCCTGTTTATCCTCCATTAAACATCCAGCAGAGGAATGACATTAATAACCGGTTCTTCATAAGGGTGTATTCTCCTGACTGTTTTGACAGCCTCCTCCAGAAACTCAACGGGACAGCGTACTTCCACCCTGGCTTCAGTACCGCAGCAGATCGTTCCTTTTTCTCCGTGAAACGGGTGACTGTTCTCCAATGGTCTCCAAAATCCTTTCGTGCTCTGGTAAGAAAGAACGTGATCATAATTACCGGCCCGGCATGCGCCTGCAAGAGTCAGCGCATTCCGTATTTCCTCGATGTATTCCTCCGGTATATAGATTTCTATCTTTACTTCTTTTATATCAAAATTCATGTTTTTCCTCCCAACCGTGTCATGTCTGTCGCTCCCGAACGCTGTATGATATCGGCTTCCTTCTGGTTCTTTTATTTTTCATACTTCCCTTTTATCTTCCACCGTATTTCCATCATTCCGGCACTTTCCTGCATATTCTACCGGCGGAATCCCCGTATACTTCTTAAACATTCTTGAAAACTGGGCGTAGTCCTCATATCCCACCATGGCAGCGACCTCCTTGCAGGACATTTTTTTCTGTTCAAACAGCTCCTTTGCCTTGTTCATGCGGAACCTCACCAGATATTCCGTAAAGCTGCATCCCACTTCCTTTTTGAATTTAACACTCAGATAGGAACCAGATACGTGAGCAACCACCGCCAAATCACGCAGCTGTATTTCCTTCATATAATGCTCTTCTATATATTTTTTCACAAATTCCACATAGTCACCCGGATTCCAGTTTCCATTGAGAAGCTTGGACATGGGATCCTTTTCATCAAAGCTTCCATAGCTTTTGAACGCCTTCGTTGTATTAAGAATGGCCCGCTCCGTGGGAATCCGGTCAAAGGTGGAGCCGCCTATGTATCCCTGGCATTTCGTATTCTGGTACAGATACTGCATATCTATGGGCGTATTGGCAGGCCCCGCATATATCATCTTGATTACATCGCTACGAATTTCGTCACTTGCATTAAAAATTTCGTCCGATATCTTTCTGGCGTCATTGATGGATATATATTTCTTCGCTCCCAGAAATCCCCCTTTTGTCAGCCCTAAATGAGCACAGATCACATCGGCTCCGGCCAGCGTCATCGCCCTGGCCTGCTCTGCATTGACGACAAATGCAATGGTAAATAAATCGAGAAAATGAGCAAGCTTAATGGCCTCCACTTCTTTCTCATACGTATTCCCCTCCTCGCTCAGCGCTTCCCCGAAGATTCCGTCGATCAGAGACAGAGTCGGATAATTAACAACACCGGAAAAACCGTTTTCACGGATCTTTTGCAGATAATCATAGAGATGAATCATCGGATCACTGGCAAACAGGCCAAACAGAACCGGCGTATCCCTGATAATCGGCAGCAATTCGTTGCACCCCATATCCATGACAATCGTGTTGCTGTCACCGTAACACAGATAACTGGAAAATGAACTTCTGCCCATAATTCTGAATTTGCCGGCGCTCAGCGCCAGAAGCAAATCCGCACCTCCCATGGCCGAATATCTGGCCGTCATACCCGAACCTGCTACCGTGCCTATAATATGGCCATTTACATTAATCTGCGCACGAAGGCGCTTAAGAATTTCATTTCTGGGAATCATTTTGCCTCCTGGGAGCCTCTTATTATAAAACGCTCTGGATTTTATACTCTTTATTGTACCGTATCTCACGGTAAAATCAACAGCCAACCGTTTTTTCTTCATTTTCCGATTCTATTACCGGTGTTTTCCCATGTAAGCTCCCGCAGGTCACAAAAAATCCGGGGGCCTCCGCCCCCGGATCAATCTCAATCCCTCTGATCTCCGTTGTCTCCTACACTCTTCTATATTCCAACGGAAGATCATATCCAAACGTTCTCTTTCCATTTACCTCAAACGTCTCCGAAACCTCCAGCACCTCGCTGTCAAACCGCTCTTCCAGTGTGAATTTCAGCACTGGCGAAAACATGCTGACGCTTTTGCCCACAAAGGCCCCATTCTCCTCATGATAGATGATCGGCGTGAATTTTTCCGAAATCCTGAGACTTTCAAATGCAGTCTCTTTCAGATTCTCGTATGTAAAACTCTCACAACCGGGCACTGTAAATAAATCACCAGGAAAGATCACAAAAGTTTCACACTCTGTGCTTTTCACACGGTACTGCCTTTCCCGTTCCGTCCCTGTCCTCTGGCAGCAGCCTGTTCTATTTATAATCGTCCACGTCAAACTCCCGGTCTTTGAAATAATACTTCCGGTCTTCCTCCGTGATGTAGCGGATCACACGGCAAGGATTGCCCACTGCGATCGCATTGTCCGGGATATCCTTTGTCACAACGCTGCCGGATCCAATCACAACGTTATTACCGATATGAACACCCGGATTAATGACGGTATTTCCTCCCACCCAGACATTATCCCCGATGGTGACTCCGATGCCATACTCATATCCACTGTTTCTCGAATCGGGATGGACCGGATGACCTGCCGTGTAAACCGCCACATTCGGGGCAAACATTACATTTTCTCCGATTACCACCTTCGCCACATCCAGGATCACACAGTTAAAATTGGCATAGAAATTATTGCCGGCCTCGATATTGGTTCCATAGTCACAGCGAAACGGCGTTTCCACAAAGATTGTTTCTCCTGTTTTTCCAAAAATCTCACGGATTAAAGCATCCTTCTCTTTCTCCGCCTCCGGCGGGAGATTATTATAACGGTAAACCCGTTTTCTGCTCTCCTTACGCTCTTCCTCAAGTCCGTCCAGCCATGCCTTATATGGCAGCTCGCTCAGCATCCGTTCTCTCTGATTCATGGTTTTATTCCTCCTCATCTTTCATTCCATTTCTTCCCACAGCGCTTCCAGCGCCAGTCTCTTCATTCCCTCTTCATAATCGTGTTCCAGATTCTCTTCAAAAACCAGATTCATATGAAATTTTCCCTCCAGAAGTCTCTCACTGTAAGTCCTCAACTGTTCCTGCAGCTCCTCTGTAAAAAAATCTCCATAATATATTAACGTTTCCGGTGCCGTCGTAAAGCCGTAGACTGCTGTCAGCAGCTTTAGATTCTCCAGAACCTCCTCTGCACTCCCATAATCGAGACTGTCCCACGAAACCGGTACCGGCAGGCCCGCAAGCTCTCCGGCACAGTGCGAGGTCCCATAATAAATCTTTCCCTGTATCACAAGTCCGGCTCCCGGCGGGTAAATTCTCGGTAGGTAGATTCCCGCTACCGTGGCTCTTTCCATCTCATCATCGCGGCAGGCCCCGTATGTCATGGCATTAATATCGTTCTCAAAGATGACCGGAAGATGGTAGCGTTCCTTATAATGAGCCATAAAATCTGGTCCGATGAGCGCCTGATAATCATGAATCGTCACCACATCATTCACGACCTCCCCCGGAAGCCCAAAGGCCAGCAGGCCGGTCTCCGGGAAACGCCCGATCACATCATCGAGAACGGATTCAAAGCTTTCTACCCGTATTTCGTCAAAATACTCCTCTTTGCGCCATACACATTCACCGGTCAGATTGACTACAGCAAGGTGCATCAGATTTCTGCCCTCACTCTGATGGCCGTACAGCAGCACCGCATAACGGTAATCCGGCCGGTATTGATACAGCGCGCTGGGGCGTCCTTCCCCCGAAGGGGCCATTCCCGACTGCACTGCCTCGCCGGTCTTTAAAAAATCTTCCAGCAGACTGTTAATAGTCACTACGCTCAGCCCGGTCCGGTCCGCCAGCTCGGGTTTGGTCGCTTCCCCGCACTGCCGCAGAACACGGCGAAGCTGCCGTTTATTCAGTTCCTTCATCAGCTTTGCATCCGCTCTCATACATGTCTCCTCTCAGGATAGTTCAAATAAGCACTTTATAAATATACTTTATAAACTTTCTTTATTAAGTTATCACAGAAAAAGAAATCTGTCAATGAAATTCTGTCCATTCAGACTCCTTTTTTGTGTCTAACCGTTCCCCTTCACCGGATGTACGAAAATCCGGTTCCCTCTTTTCCATCTGTGGCTGTCAATCTGCAGAACTTTGTTGTATAATCTATATAAATTACTCTAAATAAATGAATCTCTATCATTTCAGTCCGTTTCATCGGACCCGGAGGTGACTGCCATGTGGTTCTGGTTATTTATGTTTTGCTGCAATCTGCTTATCCCATGCACAATGATTGTATTCGGATGGATCATGCGGGAACATCCGCCCAAAGATATCAACAGCAGCTTCGGATACCGCACCCGGATGTCCATGCTGAATGAGGACACCTGGAAATTTGCTCATAAAACCTGCGGAACCTTATGGCGGAAAACTGGCTGGATTACGCTCTTCCCCTCCGCCCTTGTCCAGTTTCCGTTTCTCCACAGCAGTGATGACACCATTGGCACGGTTGGGCTCATTCTGTGCCTCCTTCAGTGCGCGGTGCTGATCGGTTCCATCTTCCCTGTTGAAAGAGCACTGAAGCGGACCTTCCATCCGGACGGGACAAGGAAATAATCACCGTCGTCATTCATGCAGCCGTTTAATAATCTTAAATATAATCGTTCCCTCCATCACAAGCGGCTGGGAGTGGGCAAAAAACACAATTCCGTCAGCCGGTGAAAGAATCCTGCTGATCACTTCGCCTTCATAGGGATCGATGATCTCCGCCAGAACATCTCCCCGCGCCGCCTCTTCGCCGGGCCGGAAAAACGGTTTATAGATTCCTGCCCGGTCGGTCCTGACGCTGGCCAAATCCCCTTCTTCAATCACAGTAGCGATATAACCGCTGTGACTCTGGTAACGCACCATCCCCATCCTGGTCAGAAAACGCAGCACCGCGGCCACCGCCCGTTGTAGCTTTTCGCGCAAAATGCAAAATGTTTTCGCGTCATTTGCAAAAACCTATTTTAAAAACAGAAAAAGGACGTTTTAAAGGGCTGTAAAATACCCTCCAAAACGTCCTTTTTCTACTGCTTTTTCTTCGGCTTTCGGTTTCCATGCTCTTCAACAATCAGATCTTTTCCCGTGATTTTGTGCTGATTCGGTACATATTCAATTAGATCTGAAATATCGCACTCTAATACTTCACAAATCTTGTCAACGTGATCCAGGTTTATACGGGTTACGAATTCGTGATACCATTCGTTGATTGTACTTGGCCGGATTCCAGTGGCTTCTGCAAGATCTTTCTGCGTCCACCTTTTTTCTCCAAGAAGCCGTGATAAATGAATTTTAATCATGATATCCATGCCCCTTTGCTGGTTATTCTAGCACGAGGGCACTCTTTAAAAGTCATTTTGTTATATTATAACGAAATACGTTATTTTTCGTAATTCCTGATTATCAATTCCTTGAATTGCGAAGTTTTCGTCTTACCCGCCAGGCTGTTATTCCGGCTTATTTCTTCGATATTGTAACCCTTATACAGTTCTCTGACGTAAGTATCATCATTATAAGATAAGATAAAACGGCCTTTGATACTGCTTAAAACGGCTTTTAAACGCTCATGATCCGCTTCGGTGAAGCTTCCCTCATAATATTTTTCCGTCCCATGATAAGGCGGATCAAGATAAAAGAGTGCCCCTGGTCTATCATAAACCCGAATCAGGTTTTCAAAGTCCTTGTTCTCGATTACAACACCCTGAAGCCTCTTTTGAATGAGGGGAAGGTACTCGATAGCATTAGCAAGGTTCTTTTTATTCGTTCCGAAGGTTCTGCGATCTGAACCAAAGCTCACCTTTATAATATGAAAGAACCGCGCCGCTCTCTGGATATCCGTAAGTCCCTGACTGTCAAGCTGGCTCTTGCTGTCAAAGAACTGTTCCCGCGATATAGTCAGCCATTCCAGCTCTCTCTGCAGTTCTCCGCAATGATACTTGATGCACCGATATAAGTTTATCAAGTTGCTGTCGCGGTCGTTGAATACCTCCAGTTCTTTTCCCTGCTCTTTTTCAAAAAGAACCCATCCAGCTCCACCAAAAACTTCCACATACCGTGTAAAGCCTTCTTCTGGAAACCTTTTTACAATCTCTTTTCTCAGTAATTTCTTTCCACCGATCCATGCAATAAAACTATTCATTATGTCCTCCTGATTTCAATTTTAAGGGGCATGAAATCAGGATGCTCCGGGAGCTCGTACTCCCAGAGCCTTCATTTATCTAACGTTTTAAATACGCACTGCTACAGAAGCCCGTGTAAGCTACTCCCTTCACAGTAGTCTTTACATAATACCATGGCTTTCCGTTGTACAGGCTGTAATATCCATAACAGGAGACCGCTGCTCCCTTCGGAATTGTAACCAGAATATCTTTTGTTGTACCGGCTCCCGCTCTCAAATTCAGATCTGCCGTGGTTTTATAGGTTCCACTGATAGATACATCCTTTTTCTGAGCTGCTTCAACTTTTTTATTCTGGCTGCTCTTGGAGCCATTGTCCAGAACAACCACAGTGTGGCCTTTCGTCTTTGTGACCAGGATATCTCCTCGTAACAAATAGTCTGAAGCTTTGCAATACTCATCTTTTTCCAGGATATCAAACTGGCCAGTCTGCCTCAGTGCTGCCACCTCATTCGCTGTGCTGAAACTATTCACATGAATTCCAGCATAAAGCACACAGCAACGTACCAATTCAGAGCAGTCTGTTTCCACGGCTGTATTTACCTTGGAAAGATCGTAATCATATGGCTTCGCTGCAGCCGTTGCCGTTCCTCTGTGGCCCTGGCAATAACCGATATTGTCATTCTGGCAGGCAGCTTCCATGTTTTTAGCGATTGCCTCCCGGACTGCAGGTGCCTTCGCCCTAATAACGATCCAGCCCTTTGAATGCAGATACCAGAGCTGCGTTGACACCTCTCTGCCGGTCTGATCGCCCGCCTTGCCACCATTTACTCCACCATTTTCATTGCTTCTTGCGCTTCCAACTCTTACTCCCATGTTGACTACACCTCCACATCATCCGTTGCTTCAATCACAATTCCTGCATTTTCCTGAATCTTCATCTGTTTTACTGCGGCTTCAATCAGGATCTCAATCTGCGTGTCCGAAAGTGCGATGTTCTTCTCCTGAAGAAGCTCTTTTAAAAACTGCGTAACGATGGCTTTTTTCTCTTTTCCATCAGTGGCTTTCATGGTCTGCTGGGCCATTAAAACCGCTTTATACGCCCACTGAGCCACCAGGTTCAACTTCTCGGAATCAGCCTTGCTTTTTACCCAGGGAAGTACATATCTGGTTAATACCAGCACCGCCACCATCACCAAAATCTTTAAACCTTCAAAGCAAATATCACTCATTCTCCGTTTCCTCCATGCTTTCTTTTTTGTCTGTCTCCCTATCCTCCAGTTCATACTGTCTGGAAAGGTGTCTGTCTTTCGTTGTTTTGATCCAGCCCATTACTCCGCATTCTCCGCCACATACACTAAACACGCAGGTACATAAGGTATCCGGAATTCCTCCTGTTCTTATGTAAATAGCAATCATCACAATCACAAAAACAAGTAAAAATATCGCCAGGATTACGAGGATCACATCCATGGTTTTCCACTTCTCTTTTTGCATGATCTTCCTCCAATTAAAAAGGCACATCGGAAATATCCGATGCACCTGTTTTTACCTTATTATTTCTCTGTGAGCTTCATCCATATAGGGAAGTTCTCGGCAGCCGTATTCAGCTACGTTCATTTCCTGATCGATAGAATCCAGCTTCTCCCGATAATAATTCTTTACTTCTTCGGAAACCTGGTTCATATGTTCCAGATCTGTCACCAGCTCCCGGAGGAGATCTGCCTGCTTGGTTGTCACATCGCAAAGCGTGTCTATAATATGAAGCAGAGTCATGTTTCTTCTCCCTTCCTATCATTCCTGTTTTTCCGCTTCAATAGCCGCTTTCACCTTTTCCCGGAAGGCCGCCGGTACGCTGTCAAGGGTTCTGATTTCAGCTTTAACTAAGGTCACATAAAGTTCTAACATATTACACGCCTCCATTCTCTTTTTCATACAGATCTGCAATTGCCTGCATGATGACTAACTGATTTTTTTCTGTCTCAATAAGTTTCTCATAGATATCTGCCTGAGCGGCCATGGAAGTCAGCATATTTTTATTGCTGTTTTCCTGCTCCAGGGCTGCAAAATATTCTTCTTTTGTAAGAATCCTGTACTCACATGAATAACCCTTATCAGCTTCTCCGTTCCCGTCTTTTCTTTCATACGGAGTGATATTGCGTCTCTGAATGTAAGTACCTTTTCCAAGCTCCTGAAGGGTTTCAGGCTGCTCTCTGCAGAGTTCTTTTTTCCATTCCTGCATGACGATTTACCTCCCTTGTCATCTTTGAAATAATCCGTTTGATTTTACGGACGTTTACCAATTCCTTAATATGTATCAAATACCAGTCATACGTTTCTGAATGTGTGATCCACCCCAGCAACGATACAAAACCACGGCAAAGCCCCAGTGGAAACCGCTGGCCGTTTTCTTCCTTTTTATGCAATTTTCGGGCTATGCGCTCTACATGAAGTAATATGCGCTTCCGGATCAACACTTTTGACCGGTAAAACAGCCAGCCCATGGCCGACACGCAGCGCCCCGTTTTCTTCCCATTTTTCTTGGTGTATTCAAATCGGAACACCTGCCAGTCACTCTTCATGCGTAGTCTCATCTTTCCAAGCACCTGCCGAATGTAAAGCAGTGCCTGGTGCAGCTTCTTTTTGTTATCATCAGCCAGCGTATAATTATCCATATACCGGACATGATGTGCTATTTTCAGCTTACATTTAATGTCATAATCCAGTTCCTGGAGCATGAAATTCGCAAGCCATTGAGAAAGATAGAAACCTAAAGGCATTTCTTTAGGAAAATATGTCATGCAGACATCAATCAGATGTAGGAAAAAGTTATCTTTAACTCTACGCTCTAATTTTTTCCGAACAATTTTATACTGAATATGGCTATAAAAATGTCGGATATCTGCCTGTGCAAAGTTCCTGATTCCCTTTCCACTTTCGATCCAACGTCTGATAGCTCGCTGCCCCTTCAGGGAACCCCTTCCGGGAAACGATGAGAAGCTCATCGGATAACTGCTTCCCGCTATGATCGGCTCCAGGATCATTACAATAACATGCTGAATCCAGAGTTCCACCATAGTCGGTACATAAACAACCCTCGTCTTTCCAAACTCTTTAATAATTACCGGGTTATGCTTTACTGGCTTAAATCGTTTTTGGGGATCAGTCTGCCATCCATCCGGTTTCGTATTCAGGATAATTTCCTGGATTTTCTTAACCCAGGCATCCAGATTTTCCTCCGCCATTTGAAAGTCTTTTCTCTTGGTTTTCCCTTTTCTCATACGTTTAAAAGCCTTTTTAATCACATCTTCCCGGCAGGCCAGCCGATACAGGTATCTATAACTTTTCTTTTTCTTCCAGGGAATCCCGGTCACCTTTTCAATATCGTATTTCAATATACGCATGATCTTCTATCTCCTCGCCGCTTTCGGACATTTCCTGCTACTTGCAGCTCCTGACCGGAACTATTTCCACTCACCAAAACCCATAAGGGCGGATATAACGATGTTTCAATCGTCTGCGGTGTAGGATTACCGGGAACATTTTGGTTGTCGTTCTAAAATTGATAGAAAAAGGACGCGCCGTAGTTCCACCAGGCGTTAGCAGCCACATTGTTCAGTGTGCGGGCCCAGAGGCCGTCATTAAGACCGTCATTGCAATTGCCGAACCGTAGCGAAACCGCCGGAAAGGGTGTTCCGGTAACCCCTAAAATTCGTTTATTCCCTGCAAGGGCATCGGGGGAAATCCCCCGAACCCCCTATTTTCTTTATGGGGGAAGACCCCCATACCCCCTAACAGCAGCTCACGCTGCTGCAGGTGCTGGAAGAAGTAAGGACGCGCCGTAGCGCCACCAGGCGCCAGCAGCCACAGCGTTCAGTGCGCGGGCCCAGAGGCCGGCAACAAGACCGTCAACGCAATCGCCGAACCGTAGCGAAACCGCCGTGATTGTGGCGTTTACCCAAGTATGATCACAATAGCCAGTTGCCGAAGTTCCCTCAATTTCCTCTGACGGAATCGCTCCAAAACCTTTGACTACGTGCATGGTCGCATTGTAATGGTTTGCTGTCACGTTGCAGCCTGTATCCAGATACCCGTCTCCACTCAGATTGTAGGTATAATCTGTAGATACCTTAATTCTTCCATTGACCGCGACCATATACGGATCACGCTGCCAAAGCATATAACTGCCCAGAACAGCGCTATGAAAAATCTTATTGAAAGACTTATTATCATCTGATCCATAAAACCGGCCGCCTCCAACTACCTTGTTGATCTGAGTTCCATAATGCTGGGCTTTATCCTCTACATAGCTGGAGCACATTCCGCTTCCAAAAGAACTTTGTGAATCTGTGCTTCGCGTAAGCATTACACAAATATCTGCTAACGTATTTGTAAGCGGGCCGCCGAAGAATAACCCGCTTGCACTCGTTTTCAAAATCGCTGTGTTCTGCTCTGTAGTGCCTATTGCGGTTCCTGATGAATTATCAGAAGAGCTTCCTGAAGCAGTCAGGCAGCTCCACTGACCTGCAATGCTTCTCATCCTTCCGTTTCCATCAATAGAGCCATAGAACATGGGAATGAGCATGTAGTCCCTAACTTTTCCTTTGACATTAAAACCAACCGGCTGGAAATCCGGATCAACCTGCCGCTCGCAGAAGTATACATAACGATCTGAACCGACCTTATATTCCTTTTTGTAGATCTTCTTAATGACCGCCATTGCATTTCCTGCAAAATTTGCATTTGATACATCTGAAGCTGTTCCGTCTGCTTTCTTCGTATAATCATCCGGATTCAGATAATATTTGATTTCTCCATCCCACCCACACATAACCGGCACATTCGCTTTTAACCAGCTCCAATCCGCCCAGGAGCCATAATCCATGGCATGAGTAGCCATATTCATGGACATAGGCTTAAAGTCCTTGTTAGCGCCCAAGTATTCTACACGGGTAGCTGGATTCAGATCTGATGCTTCGTGAATAACCATTCCATAGATCGGTGCGTCAGTCGGGATCAGGTTCCGGATCAGCTTCTCTGTCTGCTCCTTCACTTCCAAAAGGGTTTCCTGCTCCGCAATAAAAACCTTATTTTCCGTCATTTTTTCCCTCATTTCCAGCATAATATAACACGATGCGTCATATTTTTGCTTATTTTGTTATTTTATAACGTATCCCGTTATCATATAACGGAATCCGTTATTCTCCAGTGCCATCAGCTTCTTCCGAAGGAAGCTGAACATAATAAAGATGACCATTTTCCATCCCCAGACGGATCTTCGCTCCGTTTTTGTCATCCTCATAAATTTTGGCATCCACCTGCAGTGCCTTGTCATTTTCAAGTAACTGCTGATAGCGTTCGTTAAACCGGTCTGCATGTGCAGGAGTTGATGTTGTAAGAGCCTCCATCTGGAGGTTCAATGTAGGATTGTTCTTGATTGGTAAGTTAGCCATTGTGTTCCTCCCTTAAAACGTGTCCTTAATCCAGAAGGTCATCGCAAGATCCGCATCCTTGCCTTTAGCTGAAAACCGCTTAATATTAACGATATCACCATTAGCATCATACAAGCCGATCTCGCTGATCTCTTTGCCCGCCAGCTCCTCTTCGGTCAGCGTACATTCATACTTGCATTCTGTATCGCTGACCATTGTATAGCCGTCATACTTCTTTCTGAGAAGTTCATTTCCGAGGGTGCTGTCTGTTTCCGAAAGAGGAATAATGTTCCCGCTTTCATCCACACCGCCATCACCGAAAACAAAACCCACGATTTTCGGGAGCTGGATCTCTCCGGCCCTGGCTCTAACCATATTTTTTCTTGCTGTCACTGTGATGATCTGATTCTGTGTCATGTCAATTCCTCCTCACGCCTCTCAGCGTCCAATATTCTCTTTCCGTTCAAATTTTGGCTGCCATCCAGAAACCATAAATCCTTATCCAGTCGAACACGATAGTCATTTTCCTCTTTGTTTTCTATCTTTCCAAAATCAAAGTGTTGTCCGTACTCATGTGGGTGTCTCAGAATTTCAAGAAGAACAGAACCATCTAATTTCCACGCACCGTTTAGTGTTGGAACTTGCCAGAACTGGGATTCAAAGCCCATGGATACCATGCCGACAGTGTTCTCATCTTGGCAGATTGCTGTCATAAATCTGGCTGCCTCCGTGAAATCCTCATGAAGTTCTATTTCTCCAATTTCATAGGTTAAGCCGTATTCATCTGCCTTACGGACTGCATCAAGATTGTATGTACCGTCCAGCAACCAGGCTCCATTCAATGTCCGAACCGGCCAAAACTGCGCTTCATAACCCAGTGCCATTCCTGTCACGGTATATTTTTCCGGGCTAATATAGCCACTCTCTATCAGTAAAATCACACGATATCTTAAATGTGCTGGCAGCCATTTGTCCAAAAATACCCGGATGTCTTTCATATCAACACCCACAATTTTGCTTACATCCAGCGTTATCGTTGCCAGGAGCTTGTCCGCATCTGCCTCTACTGTTGTATCAGCTCCTGTTCGGGCATCCAGTTTTTCCTTCAACCAAGCCTCATTGACCAGCTCCTCATGGAGTAGCGCCGCCGCCCCATACATTTCATCAATAATTCTTTCTATCTCAGCCAGGATTATATCTTCCACATTCAGAAGGTCTTCCATTTGCCTCATCTTTCGCACTCTGGCCGGAAGCATCTGTTCACTATTCAGTGACACTGATAATCACTCCCTTCAGAGAAAAGAATTTGTTATAATCTGCCGTGATAGAATCCTTTTTTCCATTTATTGTTAAGTCCACCACCTCGGAGACACCACTCACCGCGCTGATGATATTGCTGACTTTAAAGAAGTTCAGGGAGATCACTCCGCTCTGGAAAGCAATTTCCAGAAAATGTGCCTGAACATCTGTCTGAATCTGGCTTTTAACCGTTTCCTCCGTGTATCCGGCTGTTTTGTGAATCTCGCATACAATGGTTACATCAATACTCTCCGCTGCAGATACCACCGGGTTAGCCCCCACAGGCCGCTTCGTATTGATATACTCCTGCACAATCCGGATTTCTTCTTCCGTAGGTGCCTGGGCCGTTGTGGAAACAATGGCGATATATACGTTTCCTGTTCCGTCTCTTGGACTGGAAACTTTTGCATTTCCCGCCACCCTTTTGCCCTGGGCATTGGTTGCTTCCTTGGCCCATTTCACATAATGTTTTTCATTTCCACTAGTTCCCATGTCACTTCCTTGAGCAGCCAGTTCATCCTGCAGGGGAGCAATGAGCATCGCATTAAATCGGGCCAGTTCTTCAGATACCGCCTGCAGGTTATCCATTGTAAAGCTTCCCTCTATCCTGGAATCTTCATTTTTGAGGCTTCCTTTCATCCTGGCCAGAATTCCATCTGCCGTAAAATCCATTTATACATTCACCCCTTCCATTCGGATCGGTACCGTTTCTTTCCCATAAATGCTGGTACAGTCAAATGTTACTTTCATCCCCCAGCTACTGGTCTCAAAATTAAAATTTTCCAGTTTCTTGATATATGGATTTACCATTAACGCTTCGGTAATATAACGCTTCATTTCTGACTTTACTATTTCTCCGTTCATGGAGTGTCCAATGAGCTGATCCTCATATTCTTCTCCGAAGGCCGGAGAATAAGCTACGTGTCGGAACCGGGCTGTTGTAAGTGCCTTAAATATCCAGATCCGGAGTGCAGCATTTCCTTCCACCAGATAAGTGCAGCCATTTTCATCCAGAAGCAGTTCATTTCTCGCATAATCATACGCATATTCTTTCAGTAATGGTAAATCAGTTACTTTTTTCGTATCTGTAACCCCAGACGCATCAATAAATGGAAAAATGCTCATCCTGCCACCGCCCTTCCAGCTATATAAAAGCCGCTTCCTGTCATGACAACCACCACCGTATCACCTTTCTTGATTACATATTTTTCATGGAATTCTTTCAAAAATTCATATGCTGCAGCCGGTTCAAACGGTGTTTCAAAGGGCTTTAAAATCTCATCACCGCCATCCGATGCCGCTACCGTCAAGGCCGGATTGATGTAAATGCCAGCAGATACTGTCTGCCCCTGCAGTTGAATAGACAAAGGCTTCACACTGATCACATCAGCCAGGAATGTTCCATCTACGCTTGCCTGAACCCCGCCACCGGAGTTTATATCCGCAGCTCCGCCACCGGATATACGTTCTTCAATTGCGTGAACCATTCGCACGATGTTATGATCTGTCATGTCAGTCCCTCCTACTTACTTTTCTTATTGTTTGTGTCCTTCTCGATTTCCTCCTCATCCATCAGATTTTCAAAAGCCAGGGTAAGATCCATTTGCGCTTTTCCATTGGTAAAGGTATGAGTATCGCTTTCTATGTAAAACTGTCCATACAGTCCAGAAACTTCATCCTGGACAATAATGGAATAGCCAGAGACCGCCCTGAAATCATTCGGTACTCCAGATACAGATCCAGAATTTTCTACAGAAACCAGTGCTTTTTGTGCTTCTGCTGAAATATCTTCTTTATCGCTCTGTTTCATAACTTTCTGAACCAGGCCATATTTTTGAATGGACTCTGCATCCTCTATCACCTTGATCTGATTTCCTTTACTGTTGGTGATAATTACACGGTTTACCAGGTTCTGCAGAGTGCTTTTATACTCTGTATCAATTAGGTTGTAATCTCCGGTCATCACAGCTCCACACAACGTCCCCTTTTCAATCACACAAAGCTGATTGATATTTTTAATCAGAGGAATGTATTTTGTACCATTCTTTCTGGCTGCTACTGTATAGGCCATCATGATTGCCTTATATGCCTTTTTTCCAAAACACGGTGATTTCACTACAACTCCATTGGTCGGAGCCAGTTCTCCGCAGGGAATATCCAGTTTCTGGCAGATCTGTGTGACAATACTTTCTGGTGTCCCAGAAAAGACCATATTCACATCAGACTGGTTCACGTAAAACAAAAGATCATATGCCAGATAACTTACCGTTTTAGAGCTGCCTTTTTTATCCGCATCAAATATAATCCCGCCGAAAATATTATTTCCTTCATTATCCTGCATGATAATTTCATCCCCAATGTCAATGGACACATTCGGGAATAGAGTATCTTTTTTGTTCTGTGCGATAGTGAAATTGACTTTTCTGGACACCTGGGAAGTATCACCAGACCAAGTGATCTTTTCAATTAGCTGGCTGATATCCTTTCCTCCTGTCAGTAATTTCATTCCTTCCACCGCCTTTATGCAGGAATCGAAAGCACAGTACCCGGATAAATCCAATGCCCGTTCCCGGAACTGCTTTTTCCATGGCTCTTGGCTGCCGCTTCAATCGTTCCGCTATTTGCACCATATATCTTCGTATACTGTGCCCCATTCCCATAATATTTCTTTGCGATCCCCCACAAAGTATCCCCGCTAACCACCGTATGACTTCCACCGGCGCTGGTATTGGGCCGATCTGTAAGACCATTGTCCCTGACCTTTGGTGTGATATTTACCGTGGGAACATTCAAAGTAACATACTCCGAAAAAGACATGGTATAATAAATATCCTCGTCTCCTTCATTTCCAGAATAATTCAGTTCATCCATCAGCATTGCCAGATTGATGTCCATGTCCGTTACAATAACACGAACCACCTTTTTTGATGTTTTCCACTCATCCAGCATGGTGATATAACCTTTCGGTGTATCTTCTGCTCTGCTGCTGAAAGGAGAATTTTCTGATGGGAAGAAGCTGGAAAACTTTGTGCGTTTTAATCCACAGTCTCCCGGAAGATTGACTTCTCCCATTTCCAGCAAAGTTATCGTCTGATTTAACTGTTTTGATGTAATCTCCACCGTTTTAGGGTTAATCGGGAGCTTAATGACTTCGCTCCGATTATCCACACTTAATTCAATGATTCTCTCTTCCATAAGCTCCCTCCTATCCCATATTTACAATTACTTCTACAAATTTCTTTGCTACTTTATCAGCCATCTCATCAATATCATCTTCTGACCGGACATTGATGGTATCTGCAAGTTTGGCAATCTGGACTGTAATGCTTCCGAGGAATCCTCTTGCTCCACCAGACGAAGTGCTGCCCGGTACCTCCATGCTGCTCCTGCTCTCCCTGATCCGGTCGATCAGAGCTGAAAGATGCTGGTCAATATTTGTTAAAACGCCGATGACAGAGGACATTCCTCCACCGTTTCCGGAGGATGCTGCCATACTTCCCTGTACTACGCCACCGAATGCATTGCTGGTCAGAGACACACTTTCCTTGTTTGGAAGTATCCTGGAACCTCGCGGCAGATTTACAAGCTCTGGGCCTTCCTCACCTACCCAGGTAAGTCCACCACGCCAGTTGTTGTCTCCAGCCGCATTCTTTCCAACGCTTCCCGATCCACTGCCTCCAGAGCCTGCAATCTTGGCTCCTGTGTTGCTGATCCAGTCCGCTACCTTACCGATAGCCGAACCAATTCCTTCCACAATAGGCTGAACCACGCTCCAGACGCTCTCCAGGATACTCTGAATTCCTGGGAACACGCGCTGAACCACGCTGAAAACAAGCTCGAATACACTAATGCACAAATCCATAATAGGCGAGATCACGCTCCAGGCTGTGGTCAATACAGAACCGATTGCCGGGCCAGCTACCGCGATAACCTCCTGGATGAAGCCCATCCGCTCTCCGATAAAGCCGATCACAGAACTTACTTTCTCACCAATGCCATCGAATATCGTACTGAAAACAGGGGCAAGCGCCACAACAGCCACACCGATAGCCGACACCAGCCCTGCGATAACTGGCGATGCCTGAGAGATCAGGCCACTGATACCAGAAACCACGCTTGAAATCACCGGGAGTATTACTGGAAGCATAGTTGAAACAGTGTTCACAATGCTTCCAATTGCTGGGGCACTGGCTACTGCAGCCTGACCAAGGGAATTTGTTATGCTCTTTCCGAAAGATACAAGTTCCGGTATAGCCGCTGAAAACTTGGAACCCAGGTTTCCGATACCATCAAACGCCTGGTTGACTGCGCCGCTCATAGAAGATGGCAGTGCGCTCACAATTCCGTCTTTCAGGCCCTTGACGATTTCTCCACCAGATTCTTTAATCTTCGGAGCAGCCGCCTTTATACCTGTTTTCACAGCTCCAGGAAGCGCTTTTACGACTCGTCCAACCATCGGAACCGCATTCTTGAACAGGAACGTGCTGGCCGTCTCCACTACAGAGCCCATAGCGCCTTCTACATCACCGCCACTCGCCATAAAGCCAAGCAGATTTTTAACTGCGGACTTCATGGCTCCGAAAGATCCGCTGAATGTGGTCGATGCTTCTCTCGCTGTGGTTCCTGTAACATCCAGTTTTTCCTGGATCACATGGATCGCGTTATACACATCCGCCAGATTATCCAGGTTATACTTAACTCCAGAAATTTTCCCAGCATCCTTTAACAGACGCTCCATTTCCGACTTCGTACCACCGTAACCAAGTTTCAGGTTATCCAGCATGGTATAGTTCTGCTTGGCAAAGCCCTGATAAGCGTTCTGGATAGAGCCTATGTCGGTACCGAATTTATTCGCGTTATCTGCCATATCCACCATGGCCTGATCCGCCACTGTGGCCGCTTTTGCCGTATCACCCTTTAAACTGTTCAGCAGCGAAGCTGAAAAGCTGGTGACCTGCTCCATATAATCATTTGCTGATAATCCCGCTGTTTCAAAGGCTTTGTCCGCATTCGCTTTGACTGTATCCGCATCATCCTTGAATAAGGTCTCGACACCGCCACGGCTCTGCTCCAGCTTCGCACCTTCGCTTACTGATGCTCCCACCACTGCAGTAGTGGCCGTGGCCGCTGCGATTGCAACCGGTATAACAACCTTGGTTCCCAGTTCTTTCATTTTTCCGCTGATAGCAGAAATTCCTTTGCCGGTAGCATCCTTGATCTTCACTACCGGCTCGGCAACCTTTTTCCCAAGATCTTTTACACGGCTTTCTACCGCTTTAACTTTCGTTGTGGCCATGTCCTTTACAGCCATGGCCGTCACTACTTTTTTCCGGAGCGGTTCCATTTTGGACTTCAAGCTATTCAGTGCCTTGGTTGCCGGAGTTGCATCCAGCTTTGCCTGGTACTTTTCCTTCCAGGTTTTCTCCATCTCCTCACGGGTTTTCTTAACATCCTCCCGGAAAGAAGTTTGTTCTTTCTTTATGATCCGGAGAGTTGCCGTGACATTATCCTTAATGCTGATACTTCCTATCACACTCATTTGTCACTTGCACCCCCGTTCCCTTCAAAAGCAAACAGCTTTCTTCTTTCCTCTATGGCCGTCTCCATGGAAGCAAAATAAAAGAGCCTTTCCTCCAGGCTCAGATTCAGGATATATTCAGGTGTGATTCCCTTCTGCAGATAAAAGTGCAGGAAATAGGTTTCTCCGTCTCGGCTTATGAGTTTTTTAATTCTTCAACCACAGTGACCTTCTTATTTCCGAGTACACCGGAAAGCTTCATGATCTCTGTAGCGATTTCTGTTATCTCGCTCATTTCAAAGATATTCACCACTTCCGGATATGTCTGGATCAGCCCCTGATTCATCATCTCCTGTGCGACTTCTTTTAAGTTCGGTTCCACAACGGCCAGATAAATCGTATATTTATCTGCCGCATTCGGATCGTTTTCATCTTCGATTTCCGTACACTCTACGATTTCCGGATAATCCAGGTTGCGGATTTTAATATTTTCATCCAGGCTCGGAATATGTAATGTGCGGTATTTTCTGACCTTTTTCTCCTGAAAGCGCTTGATCGCCTTGTTAGTAAAACTCTTAAATACCTCGCTCTTATCTTTATCCATGACTGTTTCCTCCTCTTATGCTGCAATCTGATCCAGATTCTGCAGGTCAGACGGTGTGAAGCCGATGCTGGTTTCTTCCTCGACAATTCCGCCTTTTTCCCAGTTGACCACCGGAAGTTCATTGTGCCATACATTGTTAGCTGACCAGCGCTCTGTCTGCCCATTCACGGCATCTGGATCTTTCAGCTTTGCAATAATCTGGCAGCGCACATCCTTGCCTTTCTTCCAGCTTTCCAGGATTGCTTTTGCCCTGGTATAAACTTTTTTTACGGTATAGGAGCCTTCGCCCTTTAACCCGGTAATCTTAGAGTCCACATCAATACCGATCTGGACATCTTCACGATTGGCTGTTACCTTTAACTCGATCTTAGAAAATTCAAAGATTTTCTCTCCATCAATCCAAAGCTCTCCCCAGGTACCGGAAAGAGTTTTGTTGCCTCTGATACTCTCTGCCATTGTCATTCCCTCCTTACATGTTTACTGTCATTTTCAGATCTTCCATGGCATCCACAAATTTCACGTTACTGGTCACAAAGACCTTACTTCCTGTATTTGCTTCAGCCACCGCCGTATCATCCATTTCTGATGTGTCGGTGCCCCGTCCTTCCAGATAATTTCTCTGGGCATCTACATCTACAGATACGGTATTGTCATAACTGCGATCCAGGACATCCCCAAGAAGCTCCTTATGGTAAGAGCTGATGGCTGCCACAAACATCTGCTTGTTGTCATAGTCATTGATGACTTTGCCCACATAATACTTTTCAAATGTATCCCGGATATCATCCATGTAGAGATCCATGCCCTCCACGATCTTGATCTTCCGAAAATCTTCCGTTTTGGTGGCAGTAAAGGAAGTCAGGCTGTTCACACCGCGCCCAATCTTATACTGGCTGCCATCAAAGGTAAGGATCAGTTCGCCTGCATCGATCCGCTCATTCGGATCATCCGGCACTTCTGCCGAAGAAACATCGTTCAGAACATAAAAGGTACTGCTTCTGGAAAGAGACAGTCCAGCAAGGATTCCTGCGATCCGCGCACAGTATTCCGCTGCAGTATGCTTTTTCCCGGTAACAGACGAAGTAATGTTCTCTGTGGTAAAGTTGATAATTCCCTCATGATCTCCCGCATAATGGGGAAGAATCACCTTGAAGGTCTTCTTTTCATCATTGCGGTACTGCTTGATCCAGGCTCCGATCATCGTGGTATCTGCCGCCTTAATTCCAGGGATGCACAGATAATTCCATTTTAAGTCCTTTAACTTCTTCAGAACCGCGTTGTAGCTTTCTACATTGGTGGCCACTCTCATGGCGATCACTTTTGAAGGTGCCCCCTCATAGATCAGCTTCAGATAATTGTAGTTATCCTCCGTCCACTGAGTGAAATCCACATCATCCACTTTGTTGTAAACATTCTGTTCTTCACCTTCCGTGTCATCGTTCAAAATAACCGCCACAATTCCTCTGGCACTGCGCTCAATGGCACTGATACCCTTGGACTGGAAGATAAAGTTAAAATTCGGTAATCCCAGGCCCATGTTTACTCACTCTCCTTTTTCAGTGATACTCCCAGCTCCTCCATCCGGTCATTTGCAACCTTCTGTTCTTCGGAGTGCCGGAAATTGATAGTAAAAATGTAGTGGAGAACGTGATCCACTACATTGATGTCCGCATTCCCGATGGTGATCTTCCTATCGCCAAACGAAAGCACCGGACGAATGGCTGCGTCAATTTCAGCAGCTTTAATGAGATAAGCATTATTGCTTTCGCCCTTCTCATGATAGGTAACATCCACCATGACGCTCATGTCCGTGTAAATTCCATCCACAGTTACAGGACTTCCTGGCTTCAAATCCACAAAATACCAGGTTTTAGGCTGTTCCACTCCATGGGCCGGGTCTGTACTTTTGATCTCTTCAAAAAAGACATCTGTGTCCGGATCTATCTTCTTTAAGGCCCAGATCAGCGCGTCTTTTATCTGCAATACTGGATTTTCCATCATTTCTCCTTAAACCAAATCATGCGTATTTAAAAAATCAGTCAACCAGGCCCGCAGGTAATCTGGAAGCTTCCGATCCATTTCCTGCAGAGACACCTCCAACATATGAGCGCCTTTTTTAAAGCCGCCGCCCTTCATGCGATGCCCATACTCCACAGGCTCCGCATATTCCACATTGTTGTAAACCTCAATATAGTAGGTGTCTCCCCGCTTTTCGATAGCTCCCAAGTTCCAAGCATCCCGTAAACGTCCGGTCTGAACCGGAGTCAGTTCTTTTGCTTTTCCAAGCGCCTGCTCCGCAATGTCAATGACCATTTGCTTAAATTCTTCCGGGTATTGCCGGTCTATGATCTGGGCCAGGTTCTTTTCCCACTCGTTCAATCCGTCAAAGGTATATTCGGTACTCATCAGACCACCGGATCATCCAGACGAACTGGAACATTATTGTGGGATGGCTGCCGTTCAGCAGCTCCAGCCAGAGCTTCTATAGCCTTTCCAAGTCGTGAAATCACCAGAAAATCATTTTCCAGGATGTCGATCTCCGGCCTTACAAAAAGGCTGTAGGAAGTATCTGCAGATGCCGTGGAGCTGCTCTGGGCCAATGCTCCGCCGCTGTGAGAAGATAGCGCACATGGAACATCCTGATACACCATCTTCCCTTCCGCGCCGCTTTTAAAAACGCTTTCACCAGATGGTAAAGTATCTTTAAAAGGCCGGTAAACGGTCACTGTATCCCAGTAGGTCTCTGCCAGAATATCAGCTTCCTGCATGGTTATCCTTTGGCAAGCGCATTTTCTTATAATGGTTTAAGGATGTCTCATAATTCTTCATGAAGTCCACCGTGGCGCTCCGGGAAGCGCTTGGATCGCGGTAAGAAATCGTTGTGTCTCCACGGGTAACGGATGATGTTTCTTTTCCTGTGGAGACCAGCAGATCTGCCTTTAACATATCCTCGGCAATCTGGGCTGCAGTTCCTTCCAGGCGTTCCGGAAGATCTTCTCTGCAGCAGTAAATCAGGATCTTATCTACCGCCCGGCGCACATATCTCCTTGCAGCGCTTTCTTCCGTTTCTGCCATTTTCATGTTATCCATGACTTCGGCTACAATCCTGTTTTCCTGTTCACTTGCCATGCAGTCCCTCCTACTTTTTCTTTGCTGCCTGACTTTTCTCAGCAGCTTCCTGATTCTGTTTCAGCGCCACATCGAGCTGATCTTTCGTGCCGTCCAGTTCCTGTTTCAAAGTGGCATTCTCTTTCAGGGCCACCTCAAGCTGGTCTTTCGCACCATCCAGTTCCTGTTTCAGCGCAGCGTTCTGGCTTCTTGCCGCCGCCAGTTCCTCCTTCAGTTCCTTTTCCGCTGCAGATGCTTCGTTTTCCGGAGCCGCTTTCTTTGCGGCCCCTTCTCTGACAAATCCCTGGCTTTCCAATGCCAGTGCTACAACTTCAGACTCTGTCTGTTTTACTACATTATCGCGTCTTAAAGTAATCATCCCGCATCTCCTCCTATGACAATTCTTCCTTTACGTTGACAAAGCAAGTCGCAACCTGCTCATCCGGAATCCAGATATCATGGTACTTGCGGTAATCCATCGCATAAGCTCTAGCCTTCTGGTTTGTCTCCGGATCAAAGATTCTCATCTTATCCGTCTTTGATACTGCAATAGGAGCCTTTCTCGGCGTGATAATCCAGTTGACATTCTTGCTGGATGCTGTTGCTGCAAATCCTCCATCTTCCTGCCCGCTGGTTTTTCCGTCTTTGAACAGATACTCAGTCTTCATTCTTTCAGAACCGACCGGAATCAGCGGATGCTGCCCATCCAGGCTCTTGACCTTAAAGCTCACATCTCCCTGCTTAAAATCTGTTACATCCAGTTTCTTGGACAGCTTATCACTCATGGACAGGATCGCTGCCACCATACGGCTGATGGTAATTACCAGTGGAGTGTTGTCTCCCACCTTTTCCTGAACCGTAGCAATGTCATAGTAAAGTCTCTGTAAAATGGTATCCTCTGCCGGTACATATCCGCCAGATGCTTTTTTCGCCTTGATGCAGGCCGCCGCAATCGTGCTGTAACGATAAGCATCAATCTCCGGGATCACTTTGGTTCTCTGGAATTCTCCCATTACAGTAGCCGCGGTCAGCACGAAGTTGGTCTCATCCACTGCATTCTCATCAAAGCTGAAGGAGCGTCCTCTGTCCTGAGTCATTGTTTTAGTCTGATACTTGAAGTTTACTCCACCGGCTACAAAACCGTTCTGGCGGTCATAATCAGCCAAACCGTCCATAGAAAGCTCCGGGATCTTGACCTCTGATCCACCATTATATTTCACCAGATTGGAATTGACTTCCATCCAGCCGGAAGTAGCCTGTTCTACTGCGGCCTTATCCAGTTCACTCTGAATGACCGCTGCTGTCTGAATTGTATTTACGCTCATGTCTCATATCCTCCTTATAATCCTCTGATGTTTCTTGCGATCTGATCTCTTAACATATTTTCTGCGCTTGCTGCATTGCCAAGGCCCGCCGGAGTCTTTCCACGAAGTCTGGATTCCACCGCCGTCTGAAGGCTTCCCTTGAAGGTTTCTATTAATTTTGACAGGCTCTTTTCCATAGCCTCTTCACTGGTATAATCCAGCAGTTCAGCCAGGCCAACCGGGTAACCATCCTTTTCCAGGGATGCCGTTGCCTTTTTCTGCAGATCACTCTTTAAGAGCTTCGCCTGCAGATCTGCGATCTGATCATCTTTCTTTTTCTGTTCCTCAGCAGCCTTTTCCTCCGGGCTTAACTTAGCCTGTCTCTTTGCTTCTTCTGCCTGAGCTTCCCAGTCCTGCTTTGCTTTTTCAATGGCTGCATCCATATCCGCCTGGCTAAAGGATTTCTCCTCCGTTTTACCTGCAGGCGGCTCTGCTCCTTTTTCAGCAGCCTTTTCTTCTGCTCCGGTTTCCTTTTTCTCCTGCTTAGTACCGAAAAGGCCGTCAAGAAAGTCCTTAAAAGCAGACGCTTTCTCCTGATTTCCGTTTTCTGCACCTGCGGCCTGTCCCGCCGCTCCCGTAGATGTTTCTGCCGATGTAGTTGCTACGGCTTCAGTTGTCTGAGTGCTGGTGGTCATTTCTCCATCCATTTTCATGTCCTCCTTGAATTTTTGTATAACAAAAACACCCTCTAACGCTGGTTAAAAGGTGTTTAAGCTCCATTTAAACGTAATTTTTTGTAATTTAATAGGCACCCCTTCGGGTGCCCATCATGCTTTCTTTTTCTGCAGATCTCTGCAAAAATCCTCTTTGTAGTTGTTTGTTCCCAGAGCCGATTGCCTTATAACCTCTCTTGGTATCCCATCTGGATATATATCACATTTTGCATAGCCATGATATCTGGTACATGAGTTACAGGCGCTGTCAAATGCCTTTGGTGCTTCCCACCACCGTCTATCAGAATATGGTTTCTTTTCCATTACAGCTCCTCCATGTAGATTGTATGTCCATCAACTCTGGTAACAATAAATGATGCTCCACGCTCAAAAAGAATTTCCTTCTCTGTTGAGTTATACTTTCGTATATCTCGGCCATTCTTTGACTGAATTACATACTGTATTTGGAAACTATCATCATATACCTCGGTTGAAGATGATAAATACTCATTAAAGATTTTCAGTTCTCCCGGAACATAAGATTTAACAAACTCATCCACATCCGGAATTCCGAAATCTGAAAGCGACCGTTTTACCGTTCCCTCATACTTCGGCATCTTCTGAAGTGCGGAGTCCATTGCCTTTATGGACTGTTCTTCCTGCTTTGTCAGTTTTTCTCCCCTGCGGAGCTTGTCATTCCAAACGTAAGAAGAACTGCTTATGTAACTATTCATAGCATGTTGCTCCGCGTCTGTCAACGGTTCCACAGGTTCTTTTGCCTTTTCTTTTACATAGCGTTTTTTCCATTCTTCAAACTTTGGATTGTCCTTCAATGGGTTAGCGCCGTCCTTCAGCGCAAACATATCAATCCGCGGCTTTGCTCTGGTAGTACATTTGCAGTTCGGGTGGATCGGCGGCAGATTGACTCCCGCCTCGGCTTCAGATAACTTAAATGCCTGACCATTCAAAGCCTGGCATATCTCACAGCCACCTCCCAGGAAAATGTATTCCTCAATTCCAAGTTCCTGATAGGACTGCATCTGGCCTTGATTAGAAAAGTAACTGCTTTCTGTTCTCACCAGGCGCTCCGCATTTTTACGCCCCCGGTGCATCACATCATCTATGGATTTTGCCATTTTCTGGACGCTGGCCCCGGACATGAAGCCCATGGTCAGTTCCCTTCTGGCAAGAGCCGCCAGCTTATCCGTATCCTCCCACAGCGCCTGGGAATAATTTTTCCCAGACCATGGAAACTCCAGAATGCGCTTCAGCATCTTCTCATCAACCTTCGCCACAGTAAAACCTACTCCCATGATGCTCTGAATATCATAGCAGCTACGGTAATAATTGGTTTTGAACATATCACTAAGAAGATCTGTCAGCTTTGTTTCCGTATCTCCGGCCAGGTTCATCATCTGAAAATAAATCTGCGAAAGAAGCTGCTCTTTTCTGCTGATCCTGGACTTAGCAGACAGCGTATTTAGCTCCAGCAGCGTCCTGGAATTCGTCTGGGCCTCGGCCACATACTTATCCATGCTCTTTCTCCAGCGGCTGTATTCCTCGCCGGACAGGAGCTTTTCCGCTTCCGCGTTATCCAGTTTGTTATCCTGGGCATACTTCTGGAACATGGCATTGATCTCATTTTCCAGTTGGTTGGCCGTCTCATCATAAAGATCCATGATATCCCTGGCATAGGTGTCGGTTTCCTTGGCATTTCTCAGAACCCTTTCCTTGGCCCGTTCAATCCATTCATTCCGTTCTTTCTGACTCATCTACGCCCTCCGCAGCCTTTCCGGCAGTCATGCCGTTCTGCTGGCTCTCAAATGCTTTGGCAAAATTCTCATAGGTGCCGAATTCGTCAACATCCTTGGTTTTTTCTTCCTCCAGCTTTTCCATCTCATCATGGACGTTTTCCACCCATGGCAGCATCTGCAGCCTTGACTCCGTGGAAAGCAGTCCGGAGAGCTGCGTTGCGATCTGTGTCAGTTCCAGATTGTTTTCCGGTTTGTTCCTGCGGAATTTCGGAGTGATGTCCTTATAATCATAATGGCCACCCTTAATATTCAGGATATTGGTAATCAGCTCGATCCGGCGCTGCAGCCCCTTTTTGAACTTCCGCTCTTTCATGGCACATAACTGTTCCAAGCCCCAGAGCTTATAAGCGATTGCTACTCCAGAAAGGTTCCCGCCAAACGACTCATCACACAAATGTGGAACATGGGACATGGTATGGATATCCTCCCGCAGCCGGTTCTTAAAATTCTCCATTGCGGTATCATCCACCTGCTTCAGCAGCCACTGGACATCTCCTCCATCATCCAGAATGATCGCACCCTTTTCCTTCATGTCCCGAACATCATCACTGCTCACATCTCCCAGCTTCAGGATCTTTAAAATAGCATCATCGTTGTACTGGAAGTAATTCGCCGTATTGCTCTGGGCCTTATTGTAGGCATCAATCTCCGTGATAACGCCCTCAAAATCTCCCCGGCGCTCCTCATTATTGATGTACTCCACAAAGGGGACATCCTGCCAGTAATGATCTTCAATCGCCTCCAGGTTCAAGTACCCGTTATTGAATGACCGGAACCGGAGAACCTGGTACGCATTCCAGAACTCCACCTTCAGGATCACATTCTTATCTTTATCGACAGACCGGACGCTCCTGATCGCCGCCATAGGCTGGGCATGGCCGCTGTCACTCTCATAAATCATAATCAGATCAGACGGTGCCACCTTTGCAAAACGGATCTGCGCGTCCTCATCAAGATATAGCATTTCAAAGCAGCTCCCACAGATGCTGCACTGTTTAGCCAGCTCCATGTTATGATCCTGCTCATCGTTATAATCAAAAATATCCTGCACCGTCTGCAGATAAGCATCATCCTGGGAGTTATAGACAACCGGCTGCCCAACAAAATAACTGGTTGCCGTATCCGTGATGTACTTCGCCATGTTATTAACCAGACGGTTGTTCGGTGCTGTACTGTCTTTCTTGGTCTCTGAAAGAATTCGGTGCTGCCCCACGTAGTAATCAGTCAACATCCCATATTTCAGATCCATCAGGTTTTCATCTATGATCTCCCGAATATCTTTTTCTGTCAGGCTTTCTGCAGAAGCCCTGTCCATATAAATAACCGGCATAATATACCGCCTCCTTTACAATCCAGCCGCTCTCCTGTCCATGATCCGGAACCGCTTGCTTTTCTTGGCGATTGTCCGGCAGCCTTCCAGGGCATCCGGGCCATCATCGTGAGCGCCCATCGGAAAGTGGAACATCTGCTCCAGGAGCCGTTTATGCTTTTTGTTGAATTTGATATAGTGGTTCTTTACATCTGGCTGCATGGTCTGAATTCTCATGGTCTTATCGCTGGTCTGCGGTACTTCCTCAATCGGGAGATACAGACCGGCCCTGGCGGATGCCTTGGCCAGTTCCTCTTTTAAAAACCACTGGAACTGTACAGTCTCGGCACCGAACTTTTTATAGCCCCGTCCAAAATCGCGCTTCAGCCAGCGTTCTTTCTCCAGGATATCCGTGATGATACGATCCGGGTGCCTCCGTTCAATATCCGCATCCAGTACATACATGTAACCAGTAACCTTGCTTTTCGCCAGTGTGATGATCGCAGAAAAGTCGCTTTTCTTGGTTTTTCCAAGGGAAGGATCGACAAAGCCAAAGAACTGAAAATCCTTGTCCTTGAAGTCCATTTCTGCTTCGTTGTAGTAGTCGAACCATTCCTCGTTGAAAACACAGTCTTCCGGGTTGATCGGTTCATTCTGTTCCTCAGAGTTAAAGGAGGCCTCACCCTCTGTCACCTTCATGACCATCAGGTCATAGTAAGAAAGCTTTTCCTCCCAGAGAACTTCTGTCCCGGCCAGCATCTTTTCCCGGTGTGCCTCAAAGAACTTTCGCGCATTTTCCTCATGGTCTTCATCAGACAGGTCAGTGAAGATATTTTCCCACTCCTGCCATAGGTCTGCCTCCGGCGAAAATGATATAACTGCCCGGTACTTAATCGCCTTGTATCCAGGGTTTTTAAGAGTATTTGCTAATAAGCTGTCATAATGGAGCAGGGTTCCGATGTAGACAATATCTGTATAATCATCACCGGCCTTAGAAACCGCTTTTTTAAACCAGCTATCCAACTTTGCTCTTTGCTCCGGTGTCCGGACATTTTCATCATTCTCAATATCATCCAGGATCAGCAGATCCGGTCTCCAGTTCCGGTGCTTCCTGCCTCGGATCTTCTTGCCGGAGCCAATCGCCTCCACCTTGATATTGGTGCTGGTCACCAGAACATTGCTCCTCCAGACTTTTCCGGTCAGATCTCCAAAATCTTCCCGGATCGCTTCGTTTTCTTCAAACTCCACACGGATGTTATCCAGGAAGCCCTCCGCCTGATCCGAACTATCTGAGATAATGATCGGATAATGCTTATACCCATATACAACGGCGTGGATCGTTCCTTTAAACGTCAGGCTGGTAGACTTGGCATGTCCACGAGGAGCTGCCACTACACGCTTGCAGCCATTCATCCGGCTGATCTGCTTGACCAGCCCCGATGTGCTTGGTGTAAGCCCCTTTAAGACTCCATCCTGCCAGATGGCATCCAGTTCCCGGTGAAATTCCGGAGACGGTCTGGAAAAATAATGCGGAAAGTAGGCCCTTCCGAAGAATTCCATATCAACAGCACCAAGGCGCTGCCGGATTCCGCCTTTTCCAGTCAGAGCTGCGCCCGCTTCATAATCTTTCCTGATCCGGACACGCTCTGGTGAATCATCCCTGTTTAAAAATGTTTTTAAAAGACCAGAAAGATCGTTTAAAGCATTCTCCTGTTCTTCGTAGTAACTTTTGCTTTCCGCTTCCGCCATCGCGCTGATCAGCGCCTTCAGACTTGCGTCTTTTCCTCTCCGCATGACCTTTCACCTCCGTCCCGCATCTTTCCCTGTTCAAATTCGCCCCATACGGCTCATTTTGCCTTTATGTGGTAATTTCCCCGACCACAGACCTTTAAACGGTTTTAAACGGCTTCCTAACGCTTTTAAAAGGGGAATAACAGGCAAAGAGAAAAGGAACCGGACAGAGGAAGCCAAAAGGCCGGGCTTCGCCACCCGACCAGCGTCCTTTTCTGCTCAGTTCCTTTTCTTTATGCCTGCGTCCCGAACACAGCCGGGACGAATCAACCGGTCATGTTTTAAGTCGCGTCTTGTAATAATGGCTGTGCCGCATCCTGTGAAGCATCGCTTCCAGCTTCCTGCAGTTCTCCGCCACCTTCCACCTCGATCCCAAGCTGCACCTGTCTGGCTTCGCCGCAGATCGTAATTTCAAAAGTTGCCTTCCGGCTTCTTTTATCCCACTTTAAAACTCTGTTTTCTAACTGTTTTAAAACTCCACTGATGACAGTGATACCACCGCTTCCGTCTTCCCTTACCAGAGTCGGTTCCAGCGGCTCTCCATTGCCGGAAAGAATTCTGATCCATTCAGCTTCCAGATAGGACAGTGTCGATGGTGCCTTACTGTCCCCCAGGAACCGGATCACTCCCGGAACCTCTTTTACCCGGTAATAGTTTCTGGCCGTGAAATCCATGTCCAGGAACACATATCCTGGGAACAGAATATATTCCTTTTTTGTCCATGCCCCACCAGACCGGATGGGACGGTTCTCAATGGGAACCTCGGCTCGGATTGCCTGGTTTTTCAGCCTCCTTGCAATTCCGCTTTCTTCTCCAGTTTTAACCTGAATCACATACCACACAGCCTATCCCTCCATTCCTTCGCTTTTTTTCTTATTGAGGTAAGCGCTGACCTGACGGTACAGTTCCGGATTATCCTTTGCCATGGTCTCAAATACCATGCTCTGAACAGCTTCCAGTCCCGCCTCATAGTTTTCTTTGTTCTGTACTTCGATCCGCTTCTTATATGCAGCAGCGCGGATCAAACCGTTGGTTTCCTTAATGAGCTTCTCGATAGGAACTTCTTTCATCTGTTCCTCATCTACATTGGTCAGGGCATTTAAAACGTGGTGACTTGCCAGCCGGATCAGGGCTTCCGAAGTATCCAGATCCGGATAACGGTTCATTTCATCCATCAGCATGGAGAAATTGCTCTGTGCCACGTTAATCATCTCTACCGTGGCCAGATACTTCCTTGCGTAGGTACAGATAGCCATCTGGCTCATCTCCTCACCATTCGCCTTCAGGAAAGCCACGATCTCTTTGTAAGTGCAGCCAGTAAGGAGCATCTGCTCCACGGTGTCTTTAAGCTCCGGCGGCAGTCTGTCCACCTTTCCTGTGCTGCGTCTTCTACGCTCCTGTTCCATCAGCCGTCCAGATCAACCATTTCATCCGTGATGCCGCCGCCAAGGAGCCGGATGCCCTTGCCGGTTACTTTTGCTTCCAGCGTCTGATATTCTACATCGGCCAGATTAGCCGGTTCCCTGCTTTCCATATCACGCAGATAGATATATCCCTCCTCATGGAGAAAATTCACGGAGTCGATGAACTCCTGACGCTCAATCCCCTCCGCTTTTAAACCTTTTTCAACACTTCTTAAAGCATTGTACTTTTCCCGGAGCAGGTTGATTGTCATGAGTACCCTGCCGTTATTCACCATAAAAGCTCCTGCCCGGAGTCTTCTCTTTTCCTGTTCTCTGTTCATTGTGAACCTCCATTTCTTGTCATTTCGATCATCATATTTAACATCTGTTCCACTTTCCGATCCACCTTATTGATCTCACGAATGAAATCATCCTTTGTCAGGTAATTCTGCCGGATCTCCTTAATCTCCTTCTGGCACCCATCAAAATCCTTACTGTGAGTCTCCTTGGGTGTATAATCCTCACGGATCTTATTGATGTCTTTTTTTAATTCGTCTGTAGTTTCCTTCAGATCTGCTTTTGTTACAGAATCCCGTTCTATTTTTTGAAGCTGCTGGACTGTGCAGTCCAACTGGTTCATGGTTCTTTTTAAAAAATATGAGATTACGCCAATACCCAACGTAATGGCGGTTGTTATGATCCATCCTTCATCCATCCAATAATTCCTCCAATAAAAAAAGATACACTCATGTTTCTGACACAAGTGTACCTCTTAGGCCCGTGAACTGTCTTTTGAAGCACTTCACTAATTTACTTCACTTTTTAAAATGCTTCCGGATAATCATAGATGCTCATCTGCCCCTCCATGTCATCATCCAGATTATCCAGTTTTCCGAACAGGATGAATCTCACCCAGCGCTCGGTAAGTCCATATTTCGCGGCAAGCTCTCTATAGTTTCCTCCGTCAAATTCTTCCCGGATCTTCTGATCCCTTGCCGCCCGTTCCAGGCTCTCTGCCTTCGGAATATAGATTGTAGTGCCGCCAAAAGCCCGGACAAGGCTTTTAAACCCGTCCAGGCCCACCAGTTCTACCATCTTTCTCTGATCTTCATCCAGGTTTTCTATCTTCACATGGTCTAATAATCCCATCGCTGGCCGCCTCCTTCCGTTCCAGGCTTTTTAAATACCCTTTTAAAACTTCAATCAGGGTATTTCCCTGGCTGAAGGTGAGCCATGCAAAGGGATTCTTCGCAATAGCGTCTACATGCAATTCTTTCTTAATGACCGCGCACAGCCTGTCTCCCAGCGGAACCTCATTCGGGCTTTTATCGCGTTTCTTCAGCTCGTACATTAAAGCCCAGATTTTCTTCTGCTGGCCGCTGGTCACGCCTCCTGGTCTCTGTGAATGTTCCTTCGGCTTTCTGCTGGATGGTTTCGGAGCAGCGGTACCGCCCTGCAGATCCTCCAGCCTTTTGATCACCGCCACGGCCTCCTGGTAGGAAAGTTCCTTTATGGAATCCTTACCTGTAACGCCGGACACCAGTACATGAAGCTCATCTTCGCTTCCATTTCCGGTTATTCCCAAAGCATGACCTATAGCATAGATTTTCTTCATCTGGAATGATTCTATCTTTCGCATTTACCGTTGCTCCTTCCTGCTATTTTTCCGCCTCTACAGTTACCTTGATTCCTTCATCCACGAATATGGCTGCCCGGATCACTTCCACCGCTTCCTGTGGTGTGCCTCCCCATTCTGCCGCTTTTAATATCTGCAGCATCCATTCCCAGTTGATCACTTCGGATGCCAGGTAAGCCCAGTCACTGGCTTCCTGCTCTGAAAGTCCCACCAGCTTCATCAGGGTTTCTGTGTCCTTTTCATACTTGCCTTTCAGTTTCTTTTTCAGCGTTCTCTGGATCTTCTCATCCTTTGTGATGGCGCTGATCGTAGCGTCCAGGCTGCCCTCAGTGAAATTTCCCATATACATCATGGAAAAAAGCCGCTTTGCCGGGGCTGACATGTTATAAGAAACATCTTCTTTTACAAAGTCCTTGAAGACATCCCCCAGGAGTTTCTTTACCATTGTCATGGAGATTGGTTTCACGGTCTCGCTGTTTCCGACCACCACTTTGGAATTTTCACTTCCCCAATATTCTACGGTTTTGCTCTTCGTATCCCGGAGATCATCCGTGGCCTGCTTCTCGAACCAGGCTTTGATTGTTTCCATTTCACCTTTAACGGCAACCATCTGGCGGTCTAACTCTGCCAGACGGTCAACCTTCTTTTTTACTTCCGCCGCATCCATTATCCTTTAAACTCCTCCATGATCTTTTCTGCACATCCGCGGCAGATCTCAATGCCGCAGACCGTTTTAACATCGTCCACCGTTCCGCAGAAGTGACAGGTAGGAACATGCTTACGGATATGTACCCCGTCCTCATCTGCTTCGATATCTACCGGAACACCCGGAAGAATGCCAGTCTCCTGACGGAGCTGACGTGGAAGTGTAACCGCGCCACTCTTGGCTACTCTCTTGCTTACAGTCATGATAGACCTCCTCTCCCGCTCTGCATTTCATGGGCTTGCGACCATCGCCTTACCGGCGGCTGCATTAAGAGGGGCAAGCGCCCCTGGAATATCTTGCGTTTATAGCTTCATAATAGAATCCGATATTTTGCACACATCCCGGACAGTTACTTCCTTCCCAGACTTCTTGGTTTCTTCATGAAGCTTTTTTATCTCCGCAGTTATTTTCATAAGCTTAAAGACTCCCACCTGTTCTGAAGTGATTGGAAGCACATCAGTTCCGGCTGTAACTAATGTGAGGGCATTATGAAACCAAAACACATCCATCGGATTCATGAGATTGATTTCTTTATCAAATTGTTCGGCTGCTTCCTTAGCAAACTTTCTCCGGTTCAATCTCGGTTTGTCTGGCGGCAGGAGCCCTTGTTCCTGAAGTTCCTTTTTGACTTTCGATTTGAGTGCTTTCTCTTTATTGGTCAGGCGTTTTGACTTGGCTGGCATCTTCTCTCCTCCTACTGGATTTTTCTACCGTACCGGAATCCGGTGCTGTGCTTTTGAATCCGGCAGATCAGGGAAAATGTTGCCTTTATCTTCGCCTTCTCATCCCAGCAGTCTGCCTCCATGCTGTAAACCATCAGCTCTTTTCCGCTGTCCCGGATGTAAACCGTCTCCTCATAATGGCGTTCCAGCTCCGGCGCTGAATACTGTTCACCATACCAGCGAATACGCAGGTCAGAACCTACGCAGCGCGGTTCAAAGTACATTTCTTCTCTTTGTACCATCTCATCCACCCGCCTTTCTGACCTCGGTATATCGCTTCACAGAACCGTCCAGCATCCGTTTCGTCACAATTCTGGCTCTCCTGCACTGAAGCAACCGGAAGCAAACTCGCACTTCGTTCCACTCTCTTTCCAGTTCTTCCGGCATTGGAGTGGCTTTTTTCTCCATGGCTTTCATAGTCGCTCCTTCCTGAAAGTTCTTGTCTTCCCTGTTCTTTTAAGGAGCGCGGCCCGGCTGACTACCACCAGCTCCACCGGCGTATCCTTCACGATCAGCCAGTTCTCCGGTACCAGCCCTTTTCCCTGCAGGAACTTCTTTTGGGCCAGTGTCGGCTTCTTTCCGTTCTTCACGCTGCACTTACCTCCTTATTCAGTTTTACCTCACTCTGCCTTTATCCGGGCTTGTGACCGGCATCCTTCCGGATGGCTGCATTAAGGTGGGGCTTTACAGCCCCGGATTTTCCCTGTACCGGATGAGCATACGCTCGGTGGTTACAGTGATCGGCGGGAGTGAACTCTCCCTTCCATCACGATATCCTTTCATCCATGCCCGGTCATGTTCGATCTTCACCCGCATCTGAATGCCGATCATCCAGCCGCTAACTCCCGCCAGAGCCATCAGGAATACCACAACCAGGCTTCCGGCCACTCCGACCTTGCCCGCTGCGATCAGCGCCGCCATTCCCCCGGCGGCCACCGTTCCAAGCGCGATCCCTGTCACCATCATTTTTGCTTTTCCTGTCATGTACTTCATTGCATTTACCTCCGTTTGATTGATTTTATAAATAGATTCCCAGCGGGCCTGTTACCTTCTGCAGACCTTCCAGGGAAACATCCTGGTTATTGGCGGCTGCTGTGAATACGTTTACCATGCCGCGCACTCCCCACTTGCTGTGGCCGACATTGTAGAGGTATGTCAGCTCCGGTGTCATTCCTTTCTCCACCAGGGAAGGGAATAACTTCTCAACATCTTCTTTGGTTACATTCGTAGCCCGGTACCGCCCGTGGAGCTTCGTCCGGTTAAACTGCTGTGAGAAGATCGCTTCCTGTCTTCCAAGCATCTTGTTGTAGACCTCATCGTTTCCGATCAGTGCGATTCCGATGCCAGGCTTCCCGGTGATCGGGTCTTCATCCACCCAGCCTCTGATTTCTTCCAGGGCCATGAACTTCAGGTTCTGGGCTTCATCAATAATCAGGACATTATCAGAACTTCTCAGCCGTTCACGGATTGAAATGGAAAGGTCTTCTGTTCTCTGGTTTTCCGAAATCTTCAACGCCCTTGCAATCATCCTTAAAAGGCTTCTTACAGAGCTGGTACTCGGTGTGGTGCTGATATAGATCGCCGTTGCCGGATTGTCCCGCAGGAACTTGGTAGCCGCTTTGGTCTTCCCGATTCCGGCATCTCCGTCAATAACTACGATCCCCTTTTCAAGCTGGCAGTAACGGATCATCTTGTAAATGCTCTCTGAAATAGAGGTTGCCACATATCCCCGTACCGCATTGAAAGACTCGGTCTTCTTGGCGTTTTCAGCCTGCTCCTCCTTGATCTGGAAGAACTCACGGATCTTACGCTCTACATCACCTACATCACCCTTGTCATAAACGCTGCGGCGGTACTGGCTTAATACTGCTCCGCTCAGGTTCATCATCGGGGCCAGCTTTGCCTGGCTGATTCCCGTTTCCTTCATGTACGTTTCAACTTTCGCCTGAAGTTCTGTATTATACTGTTTTCCCATCATTTACCTCCCTGCCTTTTGGCTGCATTTTCAATCATTGTGTCAAGATCGACTCCGCCGACCACTTTCTGATATACCGGTGTTTCATCTGCCCGCTGAACCTCCAGTACCTTCGGGTCTGCTTTGCCTGTGTAGCTTTCTTTGTTGCGTTGTGCCTGGCGAAGTACCAGATCCAGCGCGGTAACCCGGTCGGCTTCTGCGATGACCACGTTCTTTTTATATTCATTCGCGATCTTCTCCAGCTTCCTGGTCACTGCCATTCCGGCCTTCACATCATCCTTGGTTGCGCCATATGTAAGAACCGCCGTATTATCTACCGGAACCGTCATCAGATATTTGTCTTCCAGGTTGTAGATCCGGACTTCCTTCAGGTCATTCGGATTGTACCGGAAGTATACCTTCTCACCGAAATGTCTCATCAACAGTTCATCGTTCCAATATTCCAGGCGGCCTCCATTGATATCCAGATGCACTCCCCGGCGGCCCACGGCCTGTGGACGGCTGCTTCTCATGAGCATCAGGTTCAATTCCTCTGCGGCTGCCACCCGGCGCTTAATCAGATGCTCATTAAACACATCCATTTTGAGCTTTCCTTTGTCTTCTGCCACCGGGCCATCGTATTCCATCATGTTGAAGTAATACTTCAGAATTGCATCCACATACTCCTGGAACTCATCGTCTGTGTAAATGGCATCTTTCTTCAGAACATATTTCAAACGCTCTGGCTTTTCCACCACGCTGCCGCCTGTGTAAGTATTAAACAGTCTGGAAAGACCGTTCTTCACATCATTGAACCGGCGCTCAATGATCTTCGCCTTCGCATTTCGGACGATAGCATTTGTCATATTGATTCCCAGGCGTTTGAATACGCCCGGCGGTTCAAAGGTTTCCTCGCCATTCTTTGGTTTCTTCTTCCGGTGGCCAAGGCCGCCAATATCGAAGGTCAGGAACTCTCGACCGTTATCCACGTAGATGTTATCCGGGATGCCATATTCCAGGATTCCCTTCCGGAGCGCGATCAGCGTTGCCTCTGAACCTGGGTTATATGTAATGTAGTACCCTGTAAAGATTCCGCTTCTTGCATCCAGGAAGGCTGTCAGGTATGGCCTGTGCAGCTTTCCTGACTTATCCCTCACCATTACATCGAAGGTGTGGTTATCAGCGATCCACCACTCATTGCTCTGCATCTCATCATAAATACGTTTGATGTATGGAGCGCAGCGATCATTGAATGCCTTGTGTCCCTCGCGGCCCAGAACCTTAACTCCCTCCGGAACACTTTTCAGTCTCCGGTAAAAAGAAGGATAGGCCGGAATCTGCGTATACAGATCCGGACGCTTTTCCTGCGCCCACATCTTTGTGTACTCCAGGCACTTGGTTACCGGATGCTGGGCCTCGTCCAGATAGTAATACAGGAAAGCCTGCCATATCGTTTCATCTATGGAGCTTGTCCCTTTCTTCCATTTGTTCCGCTTATCAACCAACGCCTTCATATCATCAGCCTTCACGGCATTCCATTTTCTGTAAAGCGTATCTACTGATATGCTCCGCTCTGGATGTTCCAGGCTGCAGAGCGTTACGAACTTTTTATCTACTTCAGCCAGGGAAGTAACTCCCGGCATCTTTCTATATGATTGCCAGCGCTTGGTGAGGTCGATCCAGAAATCAATTTCCTTCCGCTCGTCCTCAGTAAACTCATCAATTGCGGCCTTCTCCACTTCCGGCTCTGGCTGCTTTATTTCTTCCGGAGGATTTTCTGCAATCAGTTGATAATACTTGTGCTGCAGTTCCTCATCCAACGCATCCAGCGGTACCAGGTAAGTTTTCCGGTTTTTGCTATTAACGGTTTCTATTGACCGAAGTTTTCCATCTTTCAGGATCTTTTTAACATATTGATAACTACAGCCTTTAATCTCAGCAACCTGCTTCGCTGTCAGCATCTGCGCCATACATTTCCACCACCTTTTTAGCCTGTCCTCATCAGATGCAGGAGGCTATCCCTGCATGACCGGCTTCTGCCGGTTTCGACTCTTTTAAACGGTATTTAAAAAGTCTTTAAAATCATCCATGTTACCGTCCAGCTCCTGGATCAGCGGAATGATAAACTTCTTTCCTGATGGCTTCCCTGTAATAGCCTCACTGATCCTAGCCTGATGTGTTCCCATTCCTGCAGCCAGTTCTCTCTGGCTGATGCCTCTTTCCAGCATTCTGGTTTTTGTCCATAAGGCAAACTCAGCGAAATTCCGTACTTTTCTGTTCTTCATTCTGCCTGCCCTCCTAACGTATTCCGTTATAAAATTCTGTATCAGCGATACAAAATAACCTATTCCGTTATCGGATTCTGTGCTATAATCGGTCTTGTATGATTGATACACTTGTATTATAATGCGATATTTTCGCATTGTCAACTTATTATTGCGAATTTAGCGCATTTTAGAGAGGGAGATATTATGCCTGACTTATATGATAGAATACTAGAGCAGACTGAACGCTTGGGAATTACAGGCAAAGAATTGGGGAATTTGTTGGGATTAAAGAAAAGTCCTATGACCGATTGGAAAAATCATAAATCAAATCCAACTATTGAGCAGCTTGCCAAAATGTGCGATATTTTCGCAATATCATCTGATTACCTTTTATTTGGAAAAGCTCGTTCACTTTCTTCTGATCAGCAGGAGCTTATTGAAACGTATAACCATTTAGATCGGCGTGGCCAGCATCGTGTTCATACCATAATTTATGAGGAACTCGACCGTATAGCATCAAAAGATAATCAAACTACTGCGGAGGTGTAACATGTCGTTAATAAAATACTTTCATAAAAATCTACTAAAAAAAGAGCCTGGGTACGCTTCCGTTCAACGTGAGTTATCTTCTTTGCGAAAGTTAAACATAAAAGAATACATATTCATGGGATCTGGTTGTTGTGAAACTTGCAATCAATTAAACGAACAAACATTTCTTGTTTCAGACGCAAAAGTTGGAATTAACTGCCCTCCTATGCATCCAGGTTGCAAATGCTACATTATCGCTAAACCTATGATTGATATGTTCAAATTAGAAGACGGTGCTAATCCGCTGAAAGATAATCCCAAATTTATCGAATGGAAGAAACGTCACGGTGGTTCATAATTGCAATTTGACTTAGTATTATCCCCATGATATGATAACCTTGCATTTACCACCTGCCAGCCTGCCCGCTGGCATAAAAAAGAGCTTGATCTATTTTTTAGATCGGCTCTTTTTCCTTTTCATTAAGTTGCCATTATGGTTGCTATTATATGCTTTTTTAAATGCCTTTAAATTTCATTCGTTTAAACGGTCTTTTAAAATTCTTGAAAAGGTCAAAAACCTTTGATTTTTCAACAGTTTCTGGTGGGGCGCTTGTTTCCGTTTAAACGTTTTTTAAAGATTTTAAAGCCATGCTTTTCATCATTCACACCGCCCCCGTTTTATATATTTTTCACCATTTTTTCTTTTTCAGGTTGCCATTTAACGATCCTAAAACATTTAATGCAAAAAAAGCCCTTATAAGCCACAAAAAGCCCCATTTCACGGGATTTCTCACCATGTAAGGGACTTTAAGGGTTTCTAAGGGTTCTCTGGTTGCCATTATTGCAGGTTATTCGGTAACTTACACCCGTTTTGCTGATTCTTCATCAATCTTGTCGGTAGCGCTTGAATACACGGAAAACGCATTGGTCTGATTCATCTGCCAGTTATAGTTCAATGTCGTCGTATCAAACGGACTCACCTTCCTTACCACCACATAAGGCAGACCGAACAGGTTTGCAAGGCTTGGGTTCTGGTAGCCCGTGTCCATCATCCGCACGTGCGGTACAAAATCGCCGGGAATATAGAAACTCGTAAACTGAATCCCATAGTGATACTGCCTCGCCACATCAAAGACCCCCGCCGCGATCCGTTTCGTCGTCTCCCCGCCCGAATCTCCCGGATACATCCGGTTAATGTCCGTATCATCCGTCGGCCAGAACCGTTTACTGATATTCATGGAGGAAGGATTGACGGAGGGAATCACCAGAATCTCATTATTTTTTACGATTGCGCCCCGCTCTTCCAGTTCCTTTAACTTTTTCACAAGCTGGGAACAGATATAGAGCTGCTGGATTTCATTGCCGCGGCAGGCGCCCACGATACAGGCCGATTGTTCGCCTTTTCCGAAATGATATCCATAGATATTCATATCCGCCCGGTATAAATTTTTCTGGGTGTAAATGACTTCCTTTCTCATTCTTCCTCACCTCCCAGTACACGGGCGATCAGAGAGCCGCCGGAAACCACGGGGTATTCCCGGAGCGTAAAGACCATACCTGATACCGGAGACGTTACTGTCTCAAGCACCGTTCCATCAAGAGGATTTAAAATCTCTCCGATCCGTTCTCCTGCCCTCACCGTCCCCTGATGCTCTGCCGATGGAATGAAGATTCCCGGTGTGTTGGCATGGACAAGACCGATTGTCCTGTGGTCCGATGTCAGCGGTTCCTTCGGTACAATTGTCCTGCCGTCCCAGATTCCCAGCTGTTTCATCAGGCACAGGATTCCCTCTGTCAGCCGAAGTCCGTAACTTCTGGTAATCCTCATTCCCACGCCCATTTCCACCACCACCGTTGGCACACCGCCGGCATTTAAGCCGTGAGCCAGTGTGGATTCCAGTACGGTAGCCGCCCCGTGAACCCAGATAAAGTCCGTATTCAGCAGCTTTGCATAGGGAAGAAGCCGTTCCGCTGTCCCCTCACTCATGCGCACCTGCAGGATTTCACGAAGAAAGATGTTGCTGGCATGAATGTCCACACAGAAATCCGCCCCCGCAATATCCCCCATAATCTGTCCGGCCATATGCTCCGTCACCGCGCCCTCGTCACTCCCCGGAAAGATCCGGTTCATATCGATGTCAAATCCGGGGACGCCTCTGGTGATGGAATCCACCCCCAGCGGATTCATGGCCGGATAGATATCCACGATTCCCTTCACATGCTCCTTCTGCTCCTTAAGAACCCGGTTCAGCTCATAGCAGACATACTGCCCTTCCAGTTCATCCCCGTGTATGCCGGTCACGATACAGATTCTTTTTTCATTACCTGTCATCTGCTCCGGCTGTATTCTGTTTTTATAGATCGTAAGCCGCTCATCAATGGCGAGCCCTACGGATGCCACAGTCTCTATCATTTGTCCTATCACCCTTTTCGGAAGCCGCTTGTCTCATTCGAATTCCTGTTAAGAATACCGCAGTACCCGAAAAAGGTCAAGCAAAAGGAGGAGAAACGGCAACCGGCTTCAGCAGACCTGATGCCTTGAAAAGATGGATTTAGAGCCCCAGATCCCCGCTGCAGCCGCCACTGCCGCAATGACTCCGACCATGACCGTAAGAGGAATCATAAGCCCCGCCGCCGGAATGCCGCCCGCCGTCATGACCCCGGAAATACTGATGCTGTTGGCCGGGAACAGTATCAGTATGCGCCTTGCCGCCTCGCTCCCGGGATTGATAAACATGGGCGCCAGATAGGTGACAGCCGCCAGGATAATGGATACAAAGGAGGTCGGGCAGAGAACCGAGAACAGCAGGGTAAGCCCGGTCACTGTAATGGTCGACATCATAGCCAGAAACGCTGTCATAAGCGCTGCCTCACAGCATTTAAGCGGCTGCCGGATTCTTGAAAATACCATCATCTCACTCAGCTGAATATCCGTATCCCAGCCCGCCAGCCCCCGCCCGACACAGAACATCATAAATCCGATGAGCAGAATCACAGCTTCCATCGTGATACTGAAACAGAATGCGGAGAAAACCTTTGCCAGCACACACCGCCTTTTACCATACCGGGAGGTCAGAATCAACGCATCCATCCCGCTGGTATATTCATCTGAAAATACAGGCGAGACGATAATTACCACCAGGATTCCGGACATCAGGACAAGATACATCATACTGTAAAGAAACGATTCCCACCGGCTGGACATGCCGAGCACCGGCGGTTCATCAAATTCCGGAAATACCTCCTGAACCGTTTTGCCGTTCCACGTTCCATCCCGCTCCGCAAACAGATTCGCAACCGGATAGTACGTGTTGTTGGATACGTCCCCCGTCGTCATCCCGTCTGTCCTCGGAAATGCAGCCAGAATCTCCTGCACCTTCTCATCGGTCAGAGGCCCGGCAAACCGGTTTGTAATCTCTGTATTGTACGCTTCGGCCTCCGCGCCGAAAAGCTGTTCCCCATCCTGTGTCACCGCCCACTCATTTCCGAAGATCCAGGACCAGAGCATGGTGGCATACAGGATCGCAAAGATTCCTATTGCAATCAATACGAGCTTCTTTTTAATTAATTTTGAAAATTCGAATTTTATTAATCGTTTCATCAGTCATTCTCCTCCTCAAAGTAGTACAGGTATAAGTCCTCCAGAACCGGTTTCACCGGAACGGCATTTCCGGCCGGACGTTTCTCTGAGATGACCCGCAGAACCGAATACTCACCGTCATTTCTCAGATTTCCAATGGTGTATTTCTCATTCCAGTGTTCCGCCTCACCGGCCGGAACCCTGCACTCCCAGACGTATCCCGTGATTTCCTTCGTCACCGCCTCCGGTTTTCCCTGATGGATCAGTTTTCCCGATTTCATGACAAGAATCTCATTGGCAATGTATTCGATATCAGATACAATGTGGGTGGACAGCAGTACAATCTTATCCTTGGAAAACGAACTGATCAGGTTCCGGAACCGCACCCGCTCCTTGGGGTCCAGCCCTGCGGTCGGCTCATCGAGAACCAGAACCTCCGGATCGTTTAACATGGCCTGTGCGATCCCCAGCCTCTGCTTCATACCGCCGGAAAAAGTCTTGATCTTCTTGTTTTTCACCTCAGACAGCCCCACCAGTTCTAAAAGTTCCCCCGTTCTTGCCGCGGCAGCACTCTTTCCCAGCCCCTTTAAAGCCGCCATGTACATCATAAATTTATCCGCCGTAAATTCCGGATAATAGCCAAACTGCTGCGGCAGATACCCCAGCACCATCCGGTAGGCATCCCCCTGTTCCGAGATTGGCCGTCCGTCATAGAAGACTTCCCCGGAAGTCGGTCTTAAGATATCACAGATCATGCGCATCAGCGTGGTCTTCCCCGCCCCGTTGGCTCCCAGAAGCCCGTACACCCCCGCTTTCATGGTAAAATCCATACGATCCACTGCAATTTTTGATCCGTACTGTTTTGTCAGTCTGTCTACACGCAGTTCCATACGACTGTCTCCTCTCTGTCCATCTGTTTTAATACCCCGTATCCGCTCACCAGCAGAAGAACGAATCCCGCGGTTCCGATTGCCGCTGCCGCCCCCGAAGATACTGCAGACGGCAGATCCGGAAGATACTGCTTAAGCATAAGCATTCCTCCCGCCATACAGATCCCCGCCGCAGTCAGAACATACCCGCTGCAGTGACGCTTCAGCACGCGAAACAGCCACAGATAAACCGCATTGGACAGTAAGAACGGCACCAGAACAGCCAGAACAGCCCCTGAAAGGCCGCTTCCCCTGTTTCCCACAGCCGCCATCAGAAAAATCAGGAACACTCCGTCCACGATTCCCATGACCGCCATTTTTGCAGCCATCAGCTTTCTTAAATGAAAGCAGCAGCTCTGTTCCAGCTCCCACATTCCAAGGCTGAAGCTCTTTGTCAGTTCCGGCACACAGATCACTCCCAGAAACGGAATCATGGCCGATACATTCCAGAGATACCACTCCTCGTTCTGCCCGTTCGAGATTCCAATAGCCAGAAGCAGAAAAACCGCCTGTAACATCCACACCGACGGCGCGATAAACTGCGCCAGCCGCCACATATGGCGCCACATGCTCCGATCCGGCGCCAAACGTTTTTTATCCGCCTCTTCCTTTAAGAGAACCCACAGCTTCTGTTCCTGAAGTGCCGTCATATCCGGCGCTTCATACTGTCTCATCATACTTCTCAACCGTTTCTCCTCTTCGGAAGCTTCAAATTTCTCTTTCATATCCGCAGATCACCTTCCTTTCCCAGGAACTGCTTCATCTTTTCCATTCCCTGCCTTAATCTGGATTTCACTGTGGGGATCCCCACTCCTACGACTGCAGCGATCTCTTTAAACTTCATGTCGTAGTAGAATCTCAGGATGATCACATCCTTCTGCATCTCGGGCAGCCGGTCTAAAGCGGCCTGTATACTGTTTCTCATCTCCGCACGGCGGTATCCTTCTTCTTCCCTCTGTTCCCCATCCAGAGCTCCCGTTTCCATGGTTACGTGCTTCCTGCTGCGAAAGTAGTCATTGCACACATTTCGTGCAATTCCAAATATCCAGGCACGAAAGTGATCGCGTTCCGCATAACCGTCCAGAAACCGGATCACATGGAGGAATGTATCCTGGGTGCAGTCAAAGGCGCTCTCCGCATCTCCTGTTTTATAAAAGCAGAAATGGTAAATCTCCTGATAGTACTTCTTCGCCAGTGGTTCAAACAGTTCCTTTTCTCCCTGCTTAATCCTCCTGACCATCTCTTTCTCATTCACTCCCTGTCACCGCCTCCCTTCTGCTCTCTGTCCGGCCGCTTCCGGCAGTGTTTTAATTACATATAATATAACGGGGAAAACTTAAGAAAAGATTTATAAAAATAAAAAGTTTAAGGTGAAAACGCCATAACATTTTCACCTTAAACTTTTTATCAGCAATGAAACACCGCCTGGTTTTAAGCAGGCCTCCGTCTTCTGAAACAGTGGATTCATATCCTCAAACCATGTAATCGCCTCGATTGTAAACATGATAAAATCGAAGCTGTTGTGATACATTTCATCAATATCCAGAATAATGCACGCGACAAACTGCATGAGAGACAGGATCTCCCGCCCGTTATTACAGCAAAACTGTGCGGCTTTCTTGCCTTTAAAATCCATGGAACGCAGTTCCTCAGCCATATCGTTACAAAAACCGGGAGTTCTTGGTTCCTCAGACGCTTATCATTCTCTATATGATCCATTTTTATTCCGTATCCTGGTAAGGCTTCAGATATCTTAAAACCTCATCCAAAAACAACTCCTGAGGCTGTCCCAGTGATTCCTCCCGATACACCAGCAAATACTTCAGTTCATAGCGCTGGTTCATCTCAATCGGATACAGCGGAGTACCGAATAAAGGATTCGTCATTTCCAGCGAAACTCGCGGAACCAATTGGATACAATTTCTCTTGATCGTATACAGGCGGGAAACTCCAACATCGCCCAGGCAGGTAATAGATTTTGTATAGCCCTGCTTCCTCATCTCACAAAACAGGGACCAGTAGACTAAGTCCTCCGCCCGGACAAAACCGGTGGCGATCTCATAGGGCATCATATCCTCAAGCGTCACCTCTGTCCTCCCATATAAAGGATGCTGTGGACTCACACCCACGACTAAATGAGACTTTAATATATCCGAGCTAGTCAACTGAGCATACTCCACCTTGGCCCGTACATATTTTTCATTAAACTGATTGATCTGAAAAATCCCCAAATCCAGGCTGCCATCGGAAAGTTCACTCAAAATCTGCCTCTGGTTACCCCCTTTTAATGCCACGGAAATCTCCGGATACCGGTCCTTTAAATTAACAGCTGTATTACCCAGAATATTCATACAACAGTATCCATCCCCACCAACAGTTACATTTCCCCGAACTGCTCCGGAGATTCTTTCCCGAACCGCCTTAATATCCTCCATACGCTGACAGATGATTTTTGCATTTTCAAGAATATACTGACCCTCAGCAGTAATATGGACGCCTTTTGTCCCCCGCCGCAGTACTTCCACTCCAAGCTCTGTTTCCAGAGTCTTAATAGATGTACTGATAGAAGACTGTGATGTATATAACTCCCGGGCTGCACGGGAAATAGATCCGTATTTTTCTACTGCAATCAAATATTCCAGTTGTGTCAGCTGCATAAAACGCCCCCCGTGATGGTTCTGAATACAATCATATACTACATTATATCAAATTCTGTTTCTGTTTTACAACTACAATATCCCTGAAATATTTTCAAGTGAGAATGCTGCAGTTACGGTTTATTCACTGTCTGTAAGCACCCCACGGCATCATTCCCCATCCACTCCCAGGTACGCCCTGACTGACGGTACTCTATCCCGGTCAGCCTGCTGGCCAGGGTGAGCAATGCCTTGGCCGCCGGTACCTCCACATCGAATTTTTCTGCCAAAGAAACCAGCAATGCAACACCGCAGGCGGCATCCTCAGTGACATAGCGATGCCACAGCCCGTCCGGTCCTGACAGCTTCTTAAAAGCCTCCATTTCCGGATAGTCTGCCGATGCCTTCAGCATGGTCATAAATGGCCGCAGCGGCGCAGCGTAACACTCTGCCCCCATAACTTTGAGTACCTCGCTCCGCTCCGCTTCCAGAATCTCCAGGCATCGAATATACCCATCACTGATACCGTCTGTAAAAAGTGCAAAATCCCCTTTTTTCTGTTCGATTCCACCCAGATTCAACAGTGTACCGGACAGATGCGTAAGTACATTAGGCGAGTTTAAACAGTTCTCCACCAGACTGGCTCCCGCCTTTAAGGAGAACAGCTTCCCGAAACGCTCCAGTGCCCTGCCTGTCTCTGTTGATGGAAATGCCGCGATCCGCCGCTGCCCCGGCGGCATGGCAGATACATAGCTGCCCGGCCCCAGACGCCGACAGGCCCAAAGACACTCCGCTAACTCAGCCAGCAGGCCGTAAGTCACCCCTTTTTCCTTAAATTTCCGGTGAAATATCACCGTTCCTAAATTACCTGGCATAAGAAGGAGGTCATGATCGGGGCGTACCCATGGAGCCATCCAAGCGGCGGCTTCCTCCTGACGTCCACTGGACACACATACCAAAACCAGCCGGGCCTCCATGGCCTCAGCAATTTCATAAGTCATCCTGTCAGGACAGAGCCCCGAAATCAGGCCGGGACCCTTCACTACAATGCCTTTCCTGGCAATAACTGCAAAGTCTTCTCTACACTGTTCCTTACTGTCACATAAAATTACTTTATGACCCTTTCCAGTAAGCCAGGCGGCTGTAATGACTCCAGCTGCCCCCGCTCCCACAATTGCAATTCGTTCATCCATACCTGCCTTTTCCTGTCGCCTCTGCTTTCCCCTCATGATTTACTGACTCTGACGTTCCTCGAAGTTCATAAGAGGAAATATCCTGCGTTTTTCAAAGAGAAGCCTGCATAAATCCCGATCACTGCCAACCATGGCATACAATGCGGTTTTACCGATAATCTCAATAGAATCATCTATCGTGGCCCCCAAAACCCCCTGGTTATTGGCGATTCTCACTTGACTAAGCGCCAGATCTGAACACTCCAGTGCTATCCCTGTTCCCGAGGAGATACGCAAAGCACAAGCCAGCTTTGCCCCGTCACACACCACGCCGAATACATTCGGAATGGTATTCTGCATAGCGGCAGCTACCTGTTCATAAGTCCCTCCCCTCATAAGTGTGGCACCTGCGGCAATTCCCAAAGCCGCGGCAACCTCACAGGAGCACATCGAAGGCGCTTTGCCAATGCGGTGAATAATGGATATGGCTGTCAAATAACTGAGGGCAATCCCTCTCAGCAAATCCATCTCTTCCAGATTTAAATCCTTCGCCATGCTGACCAGCGGCATAGAAGCAGCAATCCCCACATTACCCTTATTGCCGCAGGTCATGGCCGGATGGCTGACGCCTGACATACGAGCCTCGCATCCGGCAGCCGCATATGCCTTGGCTCTGGTAATGTAGTTCTGATAATCACTGTGGTAAAGTTCATATCCAATCCCTGCACCCAGACGGTTTTCAAGCGTAGCGTTGGCCAGGCGGCTGTTGTAAGCCACTGCATCTCTTAAGAATGCCAGTTCGTCCTCGCTTAAGGAAGTAACCATATCGTAGAAATCTTTCACTTTATACTTCAGAATCGGCAGCTTGCCAGACTGAGCTGAGATATCGGGTTCCAGTTCCAGCAAAATTTCGTCGTTACGCTCTTTTAAAATCAGTCCGTCACTGCGCTGAGATACCACCGCCCGTCCTGTTCCTTTATCCGTATGAACGGCAATGTCGCAGTAAATCTCCAGTTCCTGTAAGTTCCACTGTGGATTGATCTTCACACATTCAGCCACTTTTCGTGCTTTTCTTTCTCCCTCCGGCGTTACAGTGTGGAGTACCTCAAGTCCGGCACCAGGATCTCCGCACACCGCCCCAAGAGCAATAGCCATCTCGACTCCCAGCATCCGGGATCCGGGAAATGCGACATCGTCATTCTTTGCGCTCATGCACCAGTCAAGTGTGGCATCAATAGACTTGATCTCACCTCCAATCGCGTCATAAGCCTGCGCTGCGCAGAAGCAGATTGCAATCGGACCGGTACAGCCCAGAGCAGGCTTGATTTCTTCCCGTAAAATACTATAAAGTTCCGTGTCATTCATTTTTAAGCCCTCCCTAAAGCTTCTGCATTTCTGTGTAATCCTTACCATTCATTTTCTTTATAGTCATAGACAGAGAATTCCACAAAGGATTTGTATAAGGATAGTCCACACGTTTATGCAGTCCTCTGCTCTCTTTCCTGGCCAGCGCAGACAACAGGATCAGACGGCCAAGAGCCAGAATATCGAACGCCTCTAAGGTACGCATCAGTTCATGTGAGTTTGCACATTTGATTCGCTTGCAGGCAATCTGATTCAGTTCCTCCAGATAACTGACGCCACAGGAAAGAAGTGTCTCGGAACGCGGTGTTTCAATGCTCGCATAATCCCTCATAATATTCTGTACGGCATGGTTTAACTCTTCCCAGTGAGATCCCTCTTCCCGTTCCATCAGTGAACTGTAAAATCTCTGAGCCTCCAAAACCTCCGGGGCTTCTGCAATGTCTGTGAAGCTTTCCACACCTTTGATGTACTCCGATGCACTCTCACCTGCAATCCGGCCTGTAACTGCCGCTCCGCTGACGCCACAGAAAAAGTTGCCGCATTCATCACCTGCGCTGTATAGACCCGGCGTACTGGTTTCACATTTTTCATTGATACAGGTACCACTGTACTGAATATGAGGCAGATAACGCCCCCACTCAATCATATCCTCTTCCAAATGAATATCCTGCTGTTCCATCGCATCCAAAAGAGAGCTGATCCCCTCACTGTAAAAGCATTCTTTCATATGCTCCATGGTATCCTTCGGATTTTCTGTACAGTCCATAAAGACAGGGCCGGTTCCATTTTTTTTGCTCAGATCAAAGACTTCATGACAAATATCTGTGGTAATATCCTGTTCGCCCGGTTCTGGACGGCCGGCTATTCCCACCGCATTCCCCCCGGCATCGCAGCAGGCTCCAATCCAGGTTCCCTTACCGCCGCGGACAAAGTAGCGCGGTCCTATATGAGCCCTGGGCTTATCAAAATTAACCATGACCGCACCGATCTCATAGGAGGCTACCCTTCCGGTTCCTGTCCCCGCCGGACAATTCGCCACGTTAAACAGGCAGGATGGAGCGACAGCCGGGTATACACGCGCCCCCGTACCGGTAACACTAATAATACTCTTTGCCTCATACAGCGTTATCTCCGGTTCGGGCCTGGAAATATCTATAGCAATTGCCCCCACCACGCGCCCCTCACGAGAGATATACCTGGTGACACTGGTCCGGTTGTCGATCATGACACCGCACCGGCGCGCCTGGTTTGTCAGACACTTTTTCTGATCACGGCCGTCAATTTTCAGGAAGCAGCGGGGATGGCCCGGCAAAGTGTGTCCTTCAAATACATACTCATCACCAAATGGGCGCATATTGATGCCCCATTTTTCCCAGTCCTTCACAATCTCAAAGGAACGCTCTGCAAATACCCGTTGAACCCTGGGATCAGCACCTTTACACATTCCCTGCTCCAATTCGTGCATATAAGAATCCACACTCTCGTGGTATCCCGGAATATAACACGCGAAATGGTCATTCCCGGTTGCGCCTCCGCCACTGCGGCGAGTATCTGCCTTCTCTGCCACAATCACTCTGGCACCTCGTTCAGCGGCCGCAACAGCCGCCATCAGGCCGGCGGTTCCTCCGCCGACAATCAGGATATCACACTGTTTTGGTGAATTAACCTTAATCATTTCTGGCACCTTCTTTCTCAATCTTGCTCTTGGGTCTTCGCAGCAGCATCATGGGAAGCGGATAATGCATGGAGATTGCTCCAACCGGACAGTCGAATTCACAGGCACGGCAGTGCCAGCATTCGTTGGGATAAAGAACCTCCGGCTTCTGTCCCTTAATCACCGGACCGTAAACATCCAGCGGACATATCTGGGCACAGGTAGTACAACTGATACATTTTGATTTGTCAATAACAGGCGGCATATTTATTACTCCTTTCCAAAAATGTTCTTGATTACAGGCCAAAGATTCCGGCTACTACGGAAATAACCATCCAGGCGCTGATACAGGCCATTGGACCAATTTTCCACAGTCTTCTGGTTCCAATCCACTCATTTCCGTTGATTAAAGCCGCAGTGGAAGAACCACTTGGGAATAATACTGAAATATGGACACACATGATAACCGTAACTACGGCACCGGTAGGATTCATTCCCACACTCTGCGTAGCAGCAAAAACGGCAGCCATCAAAATCATTCCTACCGGACCATTCGTCATCACATTGGTAATGAGTGTTGCGGCCAGGCCGATAAGCAGAACAAATACAAAGGCTGAAGTATTCGTAGCGAGCGGATTGATAATCGCCTTCAGCGCGGCCGGAAAACCGCTTGCTTCATTGCTCATGGCATTCGCTACCGGTATTGCCGCCGCCAGAAGTAAAATGGAATTCCACTCCACATTACCTACCATCTTTTTGAAATCAATGATGGGAACTCCTTCTATACGAATTAGACACATCAGCAGAACCAGAAGAATACATATTCCTGTGCTGCCGATTTTTTTCAAAAACACAATGGCAAAGAATGATGAACCCGGGAAAAATCCTGGCAGCAGCATCATAAACATCAGCAGAACCAAAAAGAACAGAACCACCTTCTGTACCCTATTCATTTTAATTCCCTCATTACCCACCAGTGATTTAGCATCTAAATCTCTTAAACTGCTCATATCCGGCTTAAAAATCAGCTTTGCCCCCAGAAGATAGACGATGATACACAGCACTGTTGCCAGTATCACGATCAGCATGTACGGCCCCAGCGGAATTGAGCGGCCTGCCAGACTCTCATATACTCCCATCACCAGAAGCGGAATTGATTTAAAAGGTATAATGCAGTCTCCGATCTGAGCAGCAAATGCAGTACCAAAAATCAGGATCAACGGATAACTGTCTCCTTTTTGGAATCCACACTGTTCACTGATAACATAAGCCAGACTCCAGCCGATAACGATGGTAGGAGTCGCACTGGTAACACCCCCCAGAAATGCCATAACCATCAGAAACACAAACGTGAATACCCAGGGGCGTCCCAATACCATTTTCCGTGTAATACTCCATACGGCAATGATCCGTGAAAGCCCGTAGTATGCAAAAGTTCCGCAAAAAATAAAGATAAAGAACATTAATACTACATTGGCCTCCCCAAAACTGGACTTGATGACTTCGCCTGCAGTCATATACCCGGTCTGCATCAAGGCAATAAGACCAGCCAGACTTGGCCAGGCAATTCCGACAAATATCCATCCATACACCATCCCAAGGAAAATCCCCAGAATCTGCATTCCCAAAACCGTGATTGGAGCTATGGGCGGCAAATAACCGAATCCAAACATAATAATCAGGCAAATTGCAGAATTAATATAGTATTTTACGTTCCCATCTTTCTTTGTTGCTGTTAAATCAGCAGCCATCTCTTATTCCTCCTCCTTCATTAAAATAATGTTTACCGCTGGCCGCACAACCAAGCAGTAACCGGCATATCCTCCTCTATCCCCCTTTTCCCCCTTCTTTCTTTTATACAAAAAGTCTAACACTCCTTTAAACAAATGAAAAGAATCGAATTTTGATAGGAATCCATCAAAAAAACAGATAGCATAATTCGCTTTTACCTGCACTTGAATGAAAAAAGCGGCGTTTCTTCCTCCCCGCCACGAGAAGCAGTAAACGCCGCTGTAATTCTATACCTTTTTGCTGCAAATCTACAAACCTGAAAGCCTGTCTGTCTCTGTACTGTAATATTTTATTTCAATTTTAAACTCTCTCCATCTCTGATTTTTCTCTTTTTCTGCCGTTTACCGCATAACTCACCTCATGGTACAGCAGACAAATTCCAATCGTAACCGCCATATCCGGCAGCGTATTTCCCACTGGTGTATCCACATGCATCAGAATCCGGTAGAGAACAAATCCGCATATCCAGATAATTAAATTCGGTACATGAAACTTTGTACTTCTGAAATCATTTTTAAGAATAAATGTATCAGCAATCTGAATCGCAATCATCGGTGCAAAAACGGAACCGATAAGATAAAGGAAACCGGTAATATTGTCCATGGGATAGACAACGGCCGCGATCGTACCAATCACCGTAACCGCGATGGCCGCCCATTTCTCCTTCACTGCATGGGAAATGACCGTGCTGGATACACCGGCGGAAAACGCGTCCAGAAATGTAGTCGTAACGGTGGATAGGACAATGATAAACAGACCGGCGATTCCCAGTCCCGCCTTAACCATAATGACCGCGATATCGTATGTCCCTGTAAACAGTGCCGCTCCCATGCCGATCACATACATAAAGCAGCTGACCACACCGTAGACCAGAGTGCTCGCCAGCGTTGCCTGGAACGGTTTTTCCGCCTCCCGCGTATAATCGCTGATTAATGGAAGCCAGGACAGCGGCATGGCCACAGACAGCTCCACCGCGGCGCCAAAGCTCATGCTCTCATCAGATACAAAGCTGCTTCCTCCGTGGCTGGAGAATATTACCCTGCCAAGTATCAGAGTCAGAAGAAACAAAAGCGCCATCGCCACCGTGTTGAGTCTGCCCAGATTTTTAAGTCCAATGAGAATCCAGACAATAATCAGTGCTCCAATCACAAGACACCACACCCAGGCGCCGGTATTGTATATGCTGTTCGCCGCCAGTGCACCGTCATAGATCATGATTGCGGTCCAGCCCACAAGCTGCAGGACATTTAACACGGCAAACAGGAGACAGCCCTTGCCGCCGAAGCTGAGTTTTACCGTCTCCATCGCGCTCAGCCGTTTCATTCCTCCGATAAGGCCTGCAAAAAACAGCATGGCGCAGCCAATAAAGTGTCCCAGTAAAATGGCCGCCAGCCCCTTTTCAAATCCCAGCGGTGCCAGGTACGTTCCGGTCAGGATCTCTGCGATCGAAACACCGGCTCCAAACCAGATCAGACCGTTGCTTAAGGTACTCGTTCCTTTATTTTTCATCACCGGTACCTCCACAGGCTGTTCTCACGCCATTTACGCCTGACTTTCCGGCACATTCCCATCCTGACATTTCTTCGCTCTCTCCGTACTCTCCTGCAATGGCGAACGCATGATTCATGGGTCCGCTTCCCTTACCCAGATCCAGCATATCACCGAGCGCGCCGGATAAATACGCTTTCGCCCTGCCCACCGACTCCGCAAGACTGCGCCCCTTTGCCAGATTTGAAGCAATAGCGCTGGACAGCGTACAGCCGGTGCCATGGGTATTGGCAGTTGCAATCCGTTTCCCGTAGAACCAGAGATATTCACCATCCGCGTATAAAAGATCATTGGCATCGTTCAACTGATGGCCGCCTTTACAGAGAACGGCACAGTGATACGCATCTCCTGTTTCCTTCGCGGCCCGTTCCATATCCTGTGCCGACTGAATCGCCATACCGGATAACACTTCCATCTCCGGAATATTGGGTGTGATGACATCTGCCAGCGGAATCAACATCTCTTTCAGTGTAGATATGGCTTCATCGCTGATCAGCTTCGAGCCGGCCGTCGCTACCATGACGGGGTCGAGAACAATGTTTTTCGCATGGTACTGCTTCAGTTTTTCTGCTATCACCCTGATCAGAGCACTGGACGACACCATACCGATCTTCACCGCATCCGGGAAAATATCCGTAAAAACATCGTCAAGCTGCTCCGCCAAAAATTCCGGAGTTACCTCCATGATACCTGTTACGCCGGTAGTATTCTGGGCTACGACGGCCGTGATTGCGCTCATCCCGTAGACTCTGTGGGCAGTCATTGTCTTTAAATCTGCCTGAATTCCGGCGCCTCCGCTGGGATCTGTCCCGGCGATTGTTAATGCTGTTTTCATCTTTCTTTCTCCTGTTCGCATTAATTTTTCTGTAACGTTAACCAAGAGCATGCACAGCTGGATCGTTACACTTTTGTTAAGCGACAGAAGGTGGTGCCCCCAATCTGCCGCTGGTCTGCAGGCGGCGCTGTCCCGATCTGTTAACAGCCGGCCGCCGCCTTACTCTATTTCATTTTCATTTGCCGCCTCCGGAAGCAATCCGGAAAAAGGCGGGAAAATCATTGAAATCCGTTAAATAATAATCTGAAATCCGTTTTAACTCTTCCTGGTCTCTTTCACTGGCTTCATCGTAGACGCCTGCGACCGGAAACCCTGCCGTTTTCGCGGTTGCCGCCGCATACAGGGCATCCTCAAACACCCATGTACGAATTTTCTCCGTACCGAGACAGGACAGCGCCGCGTAATAGATATCCGGCCGGTCCTTGCCCGCCCCGGTCTCCGTACAGGTAAATATCTGCTTAAAAAACGGTTTAAGGCCGCATCGGGAAAGCGCCGCCTCCACCTCCGTCCGGCTGCTGGAGGTCGCGGCCGCCATCTGAAAGCCGTGGGTTTCCAACCGGGTTAGAAACTCCTTTACTCCCGGTTTTGGAAGAACCTCCTCCCGGTAATAACGGCTTACGGTTTTCTCCACGCCCTTTACAATCTCCGCTTCGGTCTGATCCAGACCATACTGTTCTCTCATGTAATTTGCGGCCTGCTCCATACTCATGGGCAGTAAAATTCTCCCCAGTCCCGGTTCGGCTTTTCTGCCTGAGTGTTCCAGATACCACTCTCCCGCATGATCCCACATAGACATGGAATCCAGGAGCGTTCCGTCTATATCAAAGATGGCTCCCTCCACATTTTCTTCCTTTCTGACGGCGCTTTTATCAGCCTGCTCTTCTTCTCAGACCGCTTTTCTTCTCAGACCGCTTTTCTTCTCAGACCGTTTCTCTTCTCAGTCCGCTTCTTTTTCCGCATCGGCTGTTTCGGCAGCGGCGCGTTTTAATTTTCTGGCTGCTGCCTCGATATCTGCCTCTGCAAAAATGGCGCTCACGACTGCCACACCACAGATGCCGCTTCCTGCGAGATGTTTCATATTATCTGCTGTAATTCCTCCGATTGCCACAACCGGAATCTGTACCGCCCCACAGATGGCCTTCAGTGTCTGGAAGCTCACATCGCTGGCATCCTTTTTCGTTCCCGTGTGAAACACGGCTCCTACTCCCAGATAGTCGGCTCCCTGCTTTTCCGCCAGAAGCGCCTGCTCCACCGTCTGCGCAGATACGCCGATAATCTTGTTTTTTCCAAGCCTCCTGCGGACATCACCTGCTTCCATGTCACTCTGGCCCACATGGACACCATCCGCATCCACGGCCACCGCGACCGCTGTACTGTCGTTGATGATAAAAGGCACACCGTATCGCCCGCACAATTCTTTTATGGACTGTGCCTCGGCGATAAAAGCCTCCTCCGTCATTTCTTTCTCTCTCAGCTGAATCATCGTGGCGCCTCCCTTCAGCGCCCGCTCCACCTGGCTGTACAGAGTCTCTTCCCCAAGCCAGCTCCTGTCTGTCACTGCATATAACAGCAGGCTTTTTTTATCTAATTTCATAGCGTGCCCCCTTCTCCAGAGTATCACCATCCATTTGGCAAACTGCGTCGATGATACGGTTCCTGTACGTAGCATTGCCCTCGAAGCTTTCCAAATGGCTCCAGCCAATCTCACCCGCCAGTCCCATGGCGCAGACAGCTGCGGCCGCGGCCTCCAGCAGGTTGTCCGGATTCGCTGCCAGATAAGCGGTCATAAGCCCGGACAGCTGACAGCCGGTTCCGGTGATCTGCCCCATTTCCGGCCGTCCGTTGCGAATCACAAAGGCTCTGCTTCCATCCGATACCAGGTCAATCGCACCGGTAACGGCAATGATGCAGCCAAGGCCCGCAGCCATCTCCTTCACAAACGTAATGGCAGAGGAAAGCGTTTCCTCCGTGACAGCGTCAGCCGCATCGGCATCGACGCCCTTTGTTCTGCCAAAACCCCGGGCCAGCGTCTTAATTTCGGAAATATTTCCGCGAATTACATCGAACCGAACTTCTTTCATCAGGTTTAGTGCAGTCTCAGTACGAAAGGTACCCGCACCGGCACCGACTGGATCAAGCAGTACTTGATGTCCCAGCTCGTTGGCTTTTTTCCCCGCCAGAAGCATGGACGGAACGGTGTTTTGATTCAGTGTTCCGATATTAATGTTTAAACCGCTGCAGATTGTGGTGATGTCCTCAACATCATTTCTGTCATCGGCCATAATCGGGCTGGCTCCGCAGGCCAGCAGAATGTTGGCCACGTCGTTAACCGTGACGTAATTCGTGATGTTGTGTACCAGCGGCGCTTTCTTTCTGACATTTTCCAGACATTCCTTTAACATGATATCCTCCTTTTTGTGGTAAGGATTTAAAAGCATAAGAATCCGGCAGGCCGGATAAATTTTGTTCCGCAAAACTTGCGTTTTAAGAAACAAAAAAAGCTGCAATGAGGCCCCACAGGTATCATTGCAGCATAAAAACACATGCTTTTCTATGTTCCCTACGTTGGCATTATCCAAATCAGGTTAATGGGTTAAGGCAGTACAGCCTACTCTCAGCCCGCTTTGCGCGAGCACCCCGTTTTCGATTACAAAATTTATTATACTACGGATGAGAAAAAATTCAAGTATCTATTTCATACATTCAGCAATACAAGCGCAGCCAGAATCACACCGCACCCAAACGCCTGGTGCTTCGTCATCCGGTCCTTTAAAAACAGTATGCTTACAACACAGACCACCAGCACGGCGCCGACGCTGTAGCACGGATATACCACATAGGCAGGCAGCTTCGTCACCGCCTTTAACAGCAGAAGGCTGGAAAGATAGTTCGGCACCCCCACCGTAATTCCGCTGAGAAGCTCCGCCGCCTGCAGTTTCTTCTTTTCCCGTTTAAGTTCTGCGGCGAAAAGGGATGAACTTAAGAACAGAGCGGTTATAAACGTATAAAACAGAAAAAGACCGTCATAACGCCGTTCTCCAATATGTTCAAATACCTTTGCCATACCATCTCCAATCCCGTAAAAAAGGAGAAGTAAAAGAAGCCCTGTTTTAAATGAGGCTTTTGCCTCTCCTTTCTCAAAGTGGATCAGTAAAATCGCAGCCAGTACTAAAAGCATCCCCACCATCTGAAGCGCCGTCGGCCGCTCTCCCAGAAAAAGAATCGAAGCTCCTACAGGAATCAAAAGCCCCAGTTTTGAAAATGTGGTTGCCAGCACTGCGCCATTTTTCCGGATATTCAACTGAAACAACAGCAAATCCGCCAGAAAAATAAATCCGTTGAATACCCCGGCAGCCATAGCTGTCCACATGGCTCCGCTTACGGGTAATACCGTTTTTTCTGACAGGGAAAGCCAGGCCATCAGCACACAGGTTAAATAATTTCCCACAAGAAGCCCGTATCGGCTGCTGTTTGGCCGCCCCGACAGACGCAGCGCAATCGCCATGGAAGCACTGCAGAGCAGGGCGAGTATCAGTTCTATCATTTTACTGTTCTCCCTTTTCGTATGATCTTTTGTAAATGCAGCAATTGAGCGGCTTTAAATTTACCGACTTCATGGCCATAAAACAATCATAAATCTATGTTATTTCAACAAAATCCTGTCACATATCTTCTATCATACTAAATTATATCGTGAAGTCAAGCTGGTTTCCTAATTATATCCGGTTCAAACATATCCCCATATCATGTTAAAGAAGGGATCATACACTCTAATCCGGGCAGTCCTGACTATTCTGCCAGTGCTAATCAGTTTCCAGCAATAGGATTCTTCTTTTATATATCCTTAAAAAAAGGAATATGCTGATTAGAATAGAGCATACTTCCGAAATCGGCCAGCAAAACCAGATAAGAGCCATATCTCCAAACTGAGTCAGAAAATAAGCCAGCGGAATCCTGATCACCAACTGCCTGGACGTAGTTACGATCAGGCTGTAATGGCCATTGCCAAGCCCCTGAAACAACGAACTGCAAATCACAGAAACCGGGGAAAGCAGAAAAGTAAATCCAACAATGCGAAAAATCGGAATACCTACCCGCAGCATCTCCCGCGTAGGCTGAAAAGGTGACATCAAGGCTTCCGGAAAGAAAACAAAACAGGATGAAGCCAAGGCCATAATAAAACAGCCATAGATCAGTCCCCATTTCACAGAAGCCATTATCCTCTTTTTATTTTTTGCTCCATAATTATAGGCTGCAATAGAAACCATACTGCTGTTTATACCGATCATTGGGGTCTGGACAAAATGCTGAAGGCGGTTGTAAATCCCAAATACCGCCACCGCCGTCGTAGAATACGCTGCCACAAGACGGTTCATCAGGAACGACATAAGAGAAGTGACAGAGGCCATGACTGTCGTAGGAATTCCTACGCGAAAAACAGCAGCCATCATATGGCGATCCGGACGAAACCGTTTCAGAGAAAAGGACAGTTCTGTATTTTTTCTTAAGTTTAACCAGACAGCCAGACCCATGGCAATCCACTGGCCGCATACCGTAGCCAGCGCGGCACCCCGGATCCCCATAGCAGGAAATCCAAACATGCCGAAAATAAACACTGCATCCAGAAGTATATTAATTGCAGCCCCAGTTCCCTGAGTTACCATCGTACATGTATTCTTACCCGTAGCCTGTAACAGACATTCAAACGTAACTTCCCCGAAGATTCCGAAGGAACCTATCATACAAAGCTGCAAATACTGCACTCCATAAAAAATGATTTCCCTATTATCCGTCTGCAGCAGAAAATACGCTTCGGTAAAAAATAAGCCAAAAATCAGAAAAATAAGCATACAGAAAAATTCAATCAAAATCCCGTTTAAAGCTGCTGCAGAAGCCTGATCCCGGTCCTTTTTTCCAAGACAGGAAGTTACCAGCGCATTAATTCCTACTCCCAGGCCCGCTGCAGTAGAACTCATCAGGTTTTGTGCGGTAACTGCCAGAGAAATAGCGGCCAGAGCATTTTCACCCAAGCGTGATATAAAAAGGCTGTCAATAATATTGTACATAGCCTGTACCATTAATGAGACGGTAAGCGGACACGCCATATTGAACAGCAAATATGGTATTTTCATAGTTCCCATTTTATTTTCTTTGTTTTCAGAAGCTGGTTTCATAAAATCCCCTCATTCCCATATCAGTCAGCCTGTAATCGTTTCGATCTTATTTACATAAAACAACGTCAGAGTGCCTCTTTTTTTGTCCCGTCAAAAAACAGAACAGTGCCATAACAAGATAGGCGTTAACGCAGACAACAAAATTAAAGCGGCCGTTCTCATAGCCAAACATACCTGCAATGGCAGTCATAATAAACTTGGAAAGAAAGCTGCCCAGGCTTCCGAAAACATTCAGAAAAGAGGCTGCATTGCTTCGGGCATAACCTGGTATCTCCAGTCCGACAAATACCTGAAGAGCAGGCATATTCACGCCAAACCCAATTCCAACCAGCATTGCTCCCACCCCCATAATAACAGCATTAGAGCTCAAAGCCATCAGCAGATAACCGGCCGACAGGAATAGGTATGCACCTCCCAAAGCACGTATCTCCCATTTGTTAATAAATTTATAAAGCCAGCCGCCGGCTACTCCTGACAGGGTAACCAGAGATAATATTACTGCAGCTGTCATGGAACTTCCAAATCCGCTCTTCATCACTACATCAGAAGTTTCTGTAACGCAGACATAGAACAATATCATATGAACAAAGTAAAGATTACACCATTTCAATATAGGGCGAAACATGGAAAGCGGAATTTTTTTATTTTTTTCCTCATCGGTAAGGGCAGGAGGCTCCGGCATGAATCTTATAACTATCAACAATGCCGGAAATACCACAACATAGATCAAAAAGGTTGCCTGCCAGCCCCATCTGGCACACGCTACACCGCCCATCATCTGGAACATTACAGCTCCAATATTAGTAAAAACAGCATTTAAGCTGGCTTGCTGATGCACCTCAGCCCCGCGGAAAACAGACATCATGACAGGCATGATTAATGGAGTCAGAATACCCGTTCCACAGCCAAACAGCGCTCTCCACAAAAGAAGCAGATAAAAATTATGAGTAAAAAACGGAGCAACGCCACTGATCAGATTACAAGTCAGACCACAGACTGTCAACACACGGTATGACACTTTTTTTCCGGCTATCTGCCCGCAGAACAGGGTCATGGGAATCGCCAAAAGTGAGGGGATGGTGGTAAGAAGTGAAATCATGGTGGAAGGGATATCCGGATAAGCTTCTCCCACACTGGCCAGTACCGGACTTACCGCACTGGAAGCCAGCGTCAAAAAGGAGAGTGCCACAAGGGTATAGGACGTTGCTTTTTTATTTTGTATCATAGAATCTCCTCTGTATATTCCAGTCCTTAAAAATGGCCCGAAACGCTGAACATGCAGCATTCGGGCCCTACTATCAGTTCTTTTTAGAAAGATGGCATGCTACCAGATGGCCTCCCCCTGCATCCTTAAGGGAAGGAACCTCTGTCCTGCAGGCATCCGTTGCATAAGCACACCGGGGATGGAACGGACAACCAGAAGGTGCATGAATCGGGCTCGGAACCTCTCCCTCCAGAAGAATGCGGTTTCTTTTCTTCTCCTCATAATAATCCGTTATCGGAACCGCGGAAAGCAGTGCCTTCGTATAGGGATGGATCGGATTGGTATAGATTTCCGCTGCATCCATAATCTCAACAATATGTCCCAGATACATGACTCCGATTACATCGGCAATATGACGCACCACTGCCAGATCGTGAGCAATAAATACATAGGTAAGCCCAAGACGCTCCTGAAGCGATTGAAACAAATTGATGACCTGGGCCTGTATGGATACATCCAGGGCAGAGACCGGTTCGTCGCAAACAATCAGTTCCGGATTACAGGCCAGAGCTCTTGCAATCCCAAGTCGCTGCCTTTGACCACCGCTCATTTCATGTGGATACCGGTCTCCCATTTCCGGTAATAATTCCACGGTCTCCAACAGTTCCTTCACTCTGGCGGCCACGGCGGCCTCCGTATATTTTTCCCTGCCGGTAACCACGGCCTCTTTAATAATCGAGTATGCAGACTGACGGGGATCCAGAGAACCATAGGGATCCTGGAAAATCAGCTGAATCTCCCTGCGAATCGATTTAATCTCATCTTTTGATGCTCTGCTGAGATCCATTCCCTTATAGTAAATATGACCCTCTGTCGGTGTATTGATCCGCAGAATACATTTTCCTGTAGTTGTCTTTCCACATCCTGATTCCCCTACCAGACCGAAGGTTTTCCCTTTTTCCACTTCAAAAGAAACATCATCTACTGCCTTCACGCAGGAAGTTGTCTTTCCAAAGACAGATTTGGCAGCGGGGAAATACATTTTTAAATTTTCTACTTTTAACAGTGTTTCTTTTTCAGGCACTTGTTTTCCCCCCTCTCACATCCAGATGGCAGGCCATAAAATGACCGTTCCCGTCAATGGGCCGAAGTTCAGGTGCTGCTGCATTTCTGCACTTATCGCACGCATATGGACATCTTGGGTAGAAGGAACAGTATTCCGGGATGTTTGCCAGGTTAGGCGGAGCACCCTCAATTGGAATTAACTTCTCATTCCGATTGTCAACCAGTTTGGGTACGGAAGCCAGGAGTCCAAGAGTATAGGGATGTCTCGGGTTGGTCAAAAGAGCTTCTGTAGTACCTGACTCCACAATGCGCCCGGCATACATGACATAAATACGATCCGCGTAACGGGTTACCAGCCCCAGATTATGCGTGACTACTATGATGGAAGTCCCCTTCTCTTCCACAAGAGAGAGGAGAAGCTCCATAACCTGAGCCTGCGTTGTTACATCCAAAGCTGTGGTCGGCTCATCCGCTATAATCAGCTTGGAATTACATGCCACAGAAATGGCAATCATGGCCCTCTGGCGCATCCCTCCACTCATTTCAAACGGATAGTTTTTCATGCGTGCTTCCGGGTCTGGAATGCCTACTGCAGCCAGAGCTTCAACGCCTCTCTTCCATGCCTCCTGTTTACTCATATTCTTATGATGCGCCCGAAGGACCTCTGTCAGCTGGTTTCCAATTGTATAAACCGGATTTAAGCTGGTCATAGGCTCCTGAAATATCATGGAAATACCATTTCCGCGGATATTGCACATCTGCTTTTTGGAATAGGTTAACAGATTCTCACCTTCAAACCAGACCTCGCCTCCAAGAATTTTTCCCGGAGGAGACTGTATAAGCTGCAGAACAGACAGCTGAGTTACAGACTTTCCACTTCCAGACTCACCAACCACCGCGACAACTTCTCTTTCATTTACATGAAAGCTTACATCATTAACTGATTTTACCTCCCCTGCCTCCGTAAAAAAGGAGGTACGAAGATTTTTCACATCTAATAATACTTTTTTCTCTTCCATTATATTTTCCCCCTCAGTCTTGGATCCAGGGCATCACGGAGTGCATCACCTACGACGTTAAAGGCAATCACCACCAGCATAATACAGATACCGGGAAGAATCGCTACCAGCGGCTGATTAAACAGATACTTATAACCTTCCGAAACCATAACCCCCCAGGCAGGTGTAGGAGGAATAATGCCCACGCCTAAGTAACTGAGAGTAGATTCCAGCATGATGGCCGTTCCTACGTTCATGGTAAAGGTAACAATCAGGGAAGCCAGACAATTGGGTAACAGATGTCGGAACATAATTACAAGCGGCTTCTGTCCGATCAGATTGGAAGCTGTAACGTAATCATTTTCCCTCAGGCTGATTACCAGACCATTTACCATACGGATGTAACTGGGAATGATCGAAACTCCAATGACAACGCTGATACCTATCAGGTTTCCTGTTACCATGGCTGAAAGTACCATCGTAAATATAATAGGGGGTATGGCAATCATTGCATCCGTAATCCGCATCACAAGTGTATTGAGCCATCCGCCTACGTAACCGGCAATCAGACCGATCGAGGTTCCCAGTATAGCCGCCCATATACTGGACAGCAGGCCTGTAATCAGAGATACTCTGGCACCATACAAAAGTCTTGTCAAAGTATCCCGTCCAATATTATCGCAGCCAAGTAAATGCTCACCGCTGGGTCCGGCCAAAATATAGCGAAGATTCTGTTCATAAGGAGTATACCGGGTTAAAACCGGTGCAAAAACAGCAATAAATACAAACGCTGTGATGATACCGAAACACAGCTTAGTCACCCAGCCCCGGCTGAAGAATATCCGGAAGAAGCGTTTCATGCCAACTGCACGTTTTGAATTTTTCTTTGACATACGGCTCACCTCCAGGACTTACGGATACGCGGGTCCACGAATCCATATAGTAAATCAATCAAAAAGTTAACCAGAACTGTAAACACGGAAATCACAAATACACAGCCCTGTACCACCATATAGTCTCTGCCGTTAATCGCACTTACAATTAAAGTACCAATACCAGCAATATTGAACACCTGCTCTACCATCAGGGAACCGCCTACTACGACGCGTACCTGCAGGCCTATGGTAGTAATAACAGGAATTAATGCATTTTTAAGCGCATGCTTGTAAATAACACTTTTTTCAGCCAGCCCATTGGCACGTGCCGTACGGATATAATCCTGGTTCACGACCTCCAGCATATTTGACCGTGTCTGCCGTGCGACCGATGCCAGAAGACTAAATGAAAGGATCAGAATCGGCATGACTCCATAGTAGATGTATTGACCGAAATTTTCACCTGGCGATACATATCCGGACAGCGGCAGCCAGCCCAGCTTCATGCCGAAAATATAGATTCCCACGATACCAAGCCAGAACTGTGGCGCCCCGAGTCCTATGGTACTGACAAATGTAATCAGGTTATCAATAAATTTTCCACGCCGTATGGCACTGATAATACCACACAGGATCCCCAGGATACTGGAAAGAATCAAAGCGGGCAGACCTATGGATATGGTACGGGGCAGTCTTTCAGCCAGACAGGTTAATACCGGACGGCTGTAAGTAATAGAATCGCCTAAATCTCCGCGGAGTGTATCTGTAATCCAGATGAAATACTGTTCCACTATGGGACGATCCAGATAGTATTTCTCGCGGAAGGTTGCAATATCCTGTTCTGATGCTTCCGAGCCGAGAGCCAGAACAGCCGGATCTCCGGGAAGCATATGAACCAATGTAAAAGAAATTACAGAGACCAAAAATATGACTGCAACAGATATTCCTAATCTCTTTAAAATATATCGACCCATAATAATCACCACCTTTTCCTGCACAAAACAGGGCATACGTCACATCTCAGGCTGGTAACGCATGCCCATTTTCTAATAGTAAAAATTATTCAGCCTCTTTCCACAGTTCATTCCATGTAGCGACATACTGCTGAACTGCTCCGTAATCACCATGAAGTTTCGGACTGGTCACTGCAGTAGAATAGGTTATTGATACAGTATAAAGCTCTACATTATCCTGGAACAGAATCTTGACCGCTTCCTTTAAGTTTTTGCTTAAAGTTTCCTGATCAGATACAATTGCTTCATTAATAAGGCTTACCGATTTGTCATCATGCAGGAATGTAGCTCCGCCGAATCTGGCGCCTGGAATCATATTGGCTGCAACCTGGGAGAACTGACCATTTCCCAGACCCATGGGATGGAATAAAATGCCGTCCCATTCTCCAAGATAGTTTGCATAATTGGCAACTTCAATCTGATTTAATGTTACAGTTATGCCGACCTGTTGAAGTTCCGCCTGAATAATCTGGCAGACACTCTTTGCAAAATCCCCTACCTGGAAATTAATTGTCAGTTCAAAACCATTATCATATCCTGCTTCTTTCAGAAGAGCCTTAGCCTTTTCCACATCGTATCCATAGCCTGTAACTTCACTGTTATATTCTGCTGAACTGGAAACGGCCCACTGGGTAGATGCTGTTCCATAAGCACCGTTCCCCAGGAGAGATTCGCAGATTGCATCTGAATCTACAGCATATGCAATCGCCTGACGTACACGCAGATCCTTTAACGGACCATCTGCCTGGCTGTTAAAGCAAAGAGTGTAACCAGTAGAAGGAATAGCGGCATTGGTCAGTGAATATCCCTTAGCCTTTAATGCATCAGCTGTGATCGCATCACCTGACAGATTCATAATATCGAGATCTCCTACTTCCAGGGCCGCCTGCTGCGTCGCTGTGGAAGCATAAATCTTAAAGTTGACACCGTCTAAGTAAGGTGTTCCACGCCAATATCCATCATATCTTTCTGTATAGATGCCTTCGCCATGCACCCATTTCGTCACCTTAAATGCACCGGTTCCGACAGGTGTCTCGTTAAACCCATCTACCCCAAGGGATTCCACTGCAGAAGGGCTGCAGATATAGCAGGTACGGGCAAGACCGTAATCAAACAGTGCATCCCATTTTGACATATGTACTACAACTGTTTTTTCGTCAACCACTTCAACACTGTCCACATAATTAAAGTAAGATCCTGTCAAAACACCATTTTCCTTATAGTAATCCAGATTCCACTTTATCGCTTCCGCATCCAGCGGAGTCCCATCCTGGAAGGTAATTCCATCCTTTACTACTATTGTGTAGGTCAGTGCCTCCGGATCTCCTTCAAAGGATTCTACCAGATATGGCTGCGGTTTACCGGTTTCGTCATATTGCAGCAAAGTTTCATATATGGCAGGTGCCAGAACGGATTCATTCGAGTTGCGCAGCATCCAGCCCTGCAGGGTAGTCGGATCATCTGTAATAGGAATATTAACCGTTCCTCCAGAAACAGGTTCACCGCTTTCTGCAGCAGGGGCCGCAGTACTTTCCTCCCCAGCTTCCTTACTTGTGGTAACCTCACTTTCATTCGCCTTGCTCTCACCAGCCATCGTCTCACTGGCACTTTTGCTTCCGCATGCTGCCAAAGACATGCTCATGGTAACTGCCAACACCACTGCAATCAATTTTTTCATTTTGCTTCCTCCCTCGTATTATTATCTGATACTATAATTGATGTACCCAGTACAATTTTCTTACATTCTGCGCATGGAAATAATCTTTTTTTGCTCGTCATCTGTCAGGCCTCCCATGGCGTGTCCGGTGCTGTATACTACGTTTTTTTCTCTTAAATCCTCCATGCCGTATTTAATCATGCCGTACAACGCGGCTTTTTCAAACACATGCATGGTCACCAGATTGAAATCCAGCTTTTTAATATCTTCCAGTTCAACACACGGCTTACCATTTACCACAATAACGTCAGGCCACATTTTCCAGCCCAAATCCTTTTGTGCAACCCTGGTTCCCATGGCCAGGTCATTCATTCCGCCACATACGGTAGTCATAGGTGCTCCCAGTTTCTTAGCAAGGACACAGCGGGTAATCGCCTCATCCATCCCATAGGATGGTCCCGATTCTGTACGGGCGATACACACACAGCCAGTCCCTTCACAGGCAGCTACTGCGGCTTTGATTTTAGACAGCCAGTGATCCCTTCTGATGGTCTTGTAGGAAGGATCCAATAAAGCAGGATTTACTTCGTCCGGATTGGCATTGTAATACTCCATACGCTCAAAACCACGATGGCCTGTACTGTCATCTAATGTAAAGCCTGCGGCGCCCGCACGAATCAGCCTTTTTACATTCCGGTAAATAACTGCCGGACTTTCTCCATAGCCATCATCAAAATCCACCAGTAATGGTATATCAGTACAATTGGTGATCGCTTCCACAATTGTGATAACCTCATCCAAAGTCCCAAAAGCCATATCGGGCTGGCCATCCATACTGTATGCAATGGCTCCGCCGCTTAACATCATACATGGATATCCGCTTCTCTCTGCAGCCATGGCAGTCATACAGTCATATACACAGGGAGCAAATACCTGCTCTCCTTTTTCAAAAAGCTCCATTCCGGTTATTTTCTTTTTCATTTCTTCACCTCCTGGAACGCTTCTTTTCCCAGCTCACTTAAATCTTCAAATTTTTTCTCGAGAGGCATCCATTTTTTCCAGTAACTGAATATATAATGATAGTCTCTCAAATTTCCTTCCTCATCCAGCAGATAACCATCAAAATCATGTAGATCGGCATATACGGTATTCTTATTAGCCCAGTTTTTGGTTCCAAAATCTATATCGCCGAACCATGAGGCTTTTTCCATAAACGTGATGAAAACCAGTCCATACCCAAGTTCCATCAGTGTCTCTGCCGACACCTCCGGGCTTCCATCTTTTACAGTTAAATCACTCCAAAGCTTAGAACCGGCAATCGCCCCGGCAAACTCTCTGGCATCGTCCTCCGTATGCATACACACGGCTCCTACCATCTGTGCCCCTGCAGCCTGCGCCGCTTTGCACCTGGCAATGGCATCTGCCTGATCTGCAGCGTAGCTGCGGGCCAGCACCATGCAATCCGTATTAGAAGCAGCCTCTACAGCAATGGCAACTTTTCTGGCAAATACCTCAGGACTTACCAAAGTAATCTCAGGGGAATCGCTTCCGCAGCCAAAAGTGCGGTCATCCAACAGCATGGCCGCTGCTCCTGCCTTTACAATACGTTCCAAATCATAGGGCATGATACGAAGGTTATCACTGAAACCGCTGCGTACCTCAACAATCAGAGGAATACTGCAGTTGTCTTCTACAAAACGAGTCAGGGACCACACCATTTCTGATGTGCTTAAGGTACCCTCATCCGGCGTCCCATGTACGGTATGAGTTAATGCCGATGCACTGAGCAAAGCGCCCTTACAGCCCATATACTCTGCTGCCCGGGTGGAAATTCCATCAAATGTATCCGGAGCAATCAGTTGACCTTCAGCCAAAACTGACTGCAGTGTAGGAATATTCATTTTTATCCTCCTCCTGTATCTTTACTGAAACAAAATAAGCGCAATCACTTCCAGCGGTTCTTCCCCCACCGCCTCCAGACCGTGTCCTTCTCCTGCGCCGGTAAATGTCACATCTCCCGGCTTCACGGTCTGGATCGTACCGTTGTCATTAAACCGTCCTGTTCCTTTTAAAATATAGTAGGTCTCTGACTCCTTCTCGTGGACATGATAGCCAATTCCTGATCCAGGCATTACCGTGGTATGCCCGAAGAAGCGGCCCTTATTGTACATTTCCTCCGGCACCTTCAGCAGCTCCTTACAGGAAATGGTTCCCGGTCCGTTAAACGGGCTGGGCTTGTGTTCTGTCACTAATTCTTCCGCTCTCTTAATCATTTTCAGCTGGTCCCCCCTTTCTTTTCTCGTTTCCAACGAGCTGCAAATTCATATCTCCGCGTTTTCTGCATTAATGCATACTTGATATGTATCTGTAGTATACAACAAGATTATCTCATTTTCAATCAACAAATCAGAGATATCCCGTCTGTTTTTTTGTGCACTTTTTACATATATCTATTTTATCAATCTATTTTTTTATCATTTTACGCAGTTTTATAACTTTATTATAATGGATAATTTTCGAAATTGAATTGTAAAAATATGGGAATCCTATGTTCGATTGGTAAAATCATAACGAAAAATTATACTTGTTGTTTTGTCTTAACCGTTGTATAATATACTTATTGTATACTTTACACCCAAAGAATAGGAGCGTAAAACCATGGCAGCAAACAATCGGGATTTAAAAAATAAAGCTTATGAAACAATAAAGGAGCGGTTACTGGACTGTACTTACGAGCCGGGGACACTTCTTAACGAGGCGCGCCTGGCTGAAGATCTCGGATTCAGCCGCACTCCTGTCCGTGAAGCCATCAGCAGGCTGGAATCCGATGGATTTGTAAAGATCATGCCGAAGAAGGGAATTTACGTATCAGATATCTTACTGAGCGATGTACTTCAGATTTTTCAGACCAGAATAGAGATTGAGCCGGTTGCGCTCCGCATGGCCGCCCCCTATCTGCCTGAAAGCGAACTGATCCAGTTCCGCGGAAAGTTTCTGGAGGACTTTGAGGATATTCCCAACAGCTTCCGCCTGGACACTGCCATGCATTTATTTATCATTGAGTACTGCGGAAACCGTTATATTATCGATATGATGCACAGGGTCTTTGATGATAATACGAGAGTCATTATCGCCAGCAAACAGAACCGGGTACAAATACACGATGCCAGAGCGGAGCACATGGGAATTCTCGATGCACTGCTGGAAAAAGACGTGGATAAAGCGCAGGCACTGATGAAAACACATGTGGAATCCTGCCGGCGGGCTGCTCTCGATTACTTCTATTCCCTTCAGGCTTATAACACGACGCCGCCCGAGACTTATAAGAAGCAGCTAAAAGACTGGAGCAGTTAAAAGCCTTTCGCAGTTAAAAACCTGAGATTGACAGGATTTGAAAAAGAGACTTTGACTCGGTATATACGAAAAAACAGGAAAGGAAGAGCGGGCTGCATATTGCCGTCCGTTCTTCCTTTCCATACGAACTATATCAAATATGATAGTTATTTCCCAATCCCCCTTACTTCTCTTCCGGACATTCCCCGGTTGTCTCCGCATCCGCCTTCACCGGCATCGTATAATCAATCACGACTTTTTCTCCCCTTGCAAACGGTTCCGAATAACGCTCATGGGTATAAATCTCACACCAGTAAAAGTTGTCGAAGTCTATGGTTCCGCCTGTTTTCTCAATCGCTTCCGTAATCAGCAGGTAAGCGGAATCAAGGATTTCCGCCACATTGCTGCCCTCAATCTGAACATAAGCCGCCCGGCCTTTGGGTATGTGTTTTACGAACAGTCCCTCCGGTATTTCCGTCTGCATCCGGACAAAGTCGCCTATCACTATCTTAAAATTCATTCTGTCACTAAAGTCGTACATGAAACCAATTCCGTCATTTTCGTCTATGTCATCACAGCATTTGACGTCCGCCAGCCTGTCCAGTTTTTCAATGGTATCTCCCTGAAAAAATTCCTGCCACACAAAGCCGGCGTCGGTAAAGCTGGTTTCCCGGGGCAGCCCCTCCATGAGCCGTTCGGGTGTATCCTTATAAATGATGCGTTTCATTTCAGCCATAATACGTTTTCCTCCTACAAATCTCATATCTGAGAAATTGATCGGAAGATAATCATTTAGCCGGGCATTTTTCATTCTGGCCTGAGAAGGCGTTATCCCGTGATGTTCCTTAAAGGCCCGGGAAAAAGAAGAATGAGACTGAAAACCGTATTTTACCGCTGCGTCGAGAACAGAAATATCCGTATTTTTAAGCTCATAGCCGGCCAGTGTCAATCTACGTTTTCTTACATAATCAGAAATGCTGATCCCCGAGATAAAATTGAAAATACGCTGAAACAATGCGGCCGGACTCATGGCTATTCTGGATATTTCATGATAATCGATTTCACAGCCATCAGGAATTATTTTTTCCAAATACAGGATTACGTCATTAAATGTTTTGCTGCTGTTCATAATTACCTCCGTCACTCCATATATTACCAAATTTACCGGCCGCTTTCTTTTCATTTCGCGTACAGATTATGTCACTTAATGACTATCCCCAGCCGCTTCGCCAGTTCCGCCGCCTGATATAGATCCATGACCGCGCCCCGCACCTCAGAACACTCATCGGAAAGCACCAGACCCTTGATGTCGCAGGTGGTAAAATCCATTCCCTTAAGCGGAGTCTTAAAAAAGCTGGCATTCTGAAGACTGACCTGACTGAACGTAACGCCTTTGCACCTGCACTGCGCGAAATTACCATTTTCCAAATCGCTGTCTTCCACCCGGAAAGATTCCAGCTTCGAGTCGTCTAAATTCAAATACTGCATACTGCATTCCATGATCGACACATCCTTTAAGCTGCTCTCTGTCATCCTGGCCCCTGTCCCCTTTGACCGCTGAAATGACACCCGTCTGAGAAAGCTGTCGCGGAACAGACAGTTGGAAAAGTTACAGGAGACAAACATCACATCGCTGAATTCCGCCTTTTCAAAATTACATCCCTCAAAACTGCAGTTTTCAAACTTTACCCTTGAAAAACAGAGTCCGGAAAAATCTTCCTCCTGTGCCTCCATATTCTTTAAATATGCATTCTGAATCCTCTCGTCCTCTTCCCTGCACTGATGAAGAAGCTCCGTATCCCCCGTTACAAGTTCATATACTTCAGGCAGCCACGGCTCTGCCAGTTTTATTCCCGCCATACGTTCCTTTTCCTTTCTGATACATGATCAAATGCACGATGCTTCCATTATGCCATATACCAGGAAAAAGGTCAAAAGATCATGCATCGATTCCCGCAGAAAATGTCAAGATTAAATTTCTTCTTTACGTTAAGATAGCATTGCAGTTCATCAAACAGTCAACAGGAGGATTTTTCTTATGAAAACAATTACGGCGCGAACGCTGGAGCTCAGCGGCACCAGTTACGAAATCGGACAGGCACTGGGACGCATGGCCGCCTCAAATCCCAGGATGAAAAAGTTCTACACTGCGGGATACGAAAACTTCGGTGAGAACGAAGTACAGGAGGCCGAAAAAATGTTTAACGAGTGGTGTCCGGGGCTGAACGAAGAACTCGCCGGTTTTGCCGGAGAGCTGGCGGTTCCCATAAAATCCGTTGTCTACTATGCCATGACATACTTAAGGCCCAGCTGCAGCCATCTGGCCCTGCTGCCCTCCAAAACCACAGGCGGCCACCCGCTCATTGCCCGCAACTATGAATTTAACGACGAACTGGAGGATTTCCAGCTGATCAGAACCAGTGTAAAAGGAAGGTATACCCACATGGGCACCAGCGTCCTAAGCTTTGGACGCGAGGATGGCTTCAATGAACACGGCCTTGCAGTCACCATGAGCTCCTGTGGATTTCCGGTCGGAGCCGATCACTGTATGCGCCGGCCCGCGCTTAAAGGCCTCCAGTATTGGGCTGTCATCCGGTCGATTCTGGAAAACTGCCGTGATACCAGAGAAGCACTCCTCTTTTTAAAGGGCATGCCCATCGCCTATAATATCAATCTGATCCTTCTGGACCGTTCCGGTAACGGCGCACTCGTCGAAACACTGGATGGATCCATGGCAGTCCGGATGCTTAATGAAACCTCCCCGGTTCCCTATACCCATGCCACCAACCACGCTGTAATCCGGGAACTGGCTTCCCGGGAGCCGGAGGCCATGGTACACTCCCTGAAACGGTATGAGTACATAAAAAATGTGGCAGACCATTCGGAAACCCTGACTGTAAACCAGTTAAAAGACATGCTTCTGTCTCCCTATCCGGATGGCCTCTGCTGTCACTGCTATAAAGATTTCTTTGGTACAACAAAAAGCATGATCATTGATCCGGCGGATGGTATAATAGATTTATGCTGGGGCGGACGGGCGGAAAACGGGTGGCATGCGTATCGGATAAGCGAACCGCTCCCCACCAGGGAACATGACGTAACCATCACCTGTGAGCCCGCTGCTCCCACCATGTTTCGTTTCGATCCAAATCCGTTCGCATAGCCCCATGAAACTGAAATGACCGGTGATCCGGCCGAATCCTATAAAAGAAATAAGGAGACTGACCATGGACTATTTAAAAGCGCTGGAGCGCGCCATCCTCTACATCGAACATCATCTGGGTGAAGACATCAAAGTCGAAGATGCGGCAGCCGCGGCCGGATACTCCTACTATCACTTTACCCGGCAGTTTAACGCTCTGTTGGGAGAAAGTGTAGGCAGCTATATCAGGAAGCGGAGGATCGCCAAGGCTGCCAAGGAACTGCTCTATACGGACAGGCGGATCCTTGATATCGCCCTGGACTGCGGTTTCGAGTCTGCGGAAAGCTTCAGCCGGGCCTTCAAAACGCTGTATCTCACCAGCCCGGCCTCCTACCGGAAGAACCGGCTCGATTTATTCATCGGTTCCAAACCGCAGCTGGAGGGGGAACGCCTCACGCACATCACAAAGAATCTGACAGTCCATCCTGCCATCGTGGAACTGCCTGATATTATGGCCGCAGGGCTGCGCGGCAGCACCACGCTGAACGATAATGTTCTACCCGGCCTCTGGGCCGCCTTTATGGAACTGTCTCCTCAGATTCCCAACCAGCTCCCCTGCGGGAGAGGGTTCGGGATCTGCGAGGCCTGTGAAGAGGGCAATACACTCTACAATATGAACGGAGACGTCCTCTTTTCAGAGGTTGCTGCTGTCGAGGTGAGCAGCTTTAACGGCCTCCCTGATCAATTTATCCCAAAGATCATAAAAGGAGGGCGCTACGCGGTATTCACTCACACCGGCAGTCTCTCCCTCCTTCAGGACAGCTACTCTTATATCTGGGGAACCTGGTTTCTCGGAACAAACGAGAAGCTGGATGCACGAGAAGATTTTGAATTGTACGATCAGCGTTTTTTAGGATACGACCATCCAGAGTCCCAGATCGATCTCTATATCCCCATCCGTTAGGGCGCTGCACCAGTTACCAGCGCAGCTCACACAGGCCGCAGGCAGGCATGGAGAGGCGGATGAGATCCTGTATCCTGTTATCTGTCCCATTCAGTTCCATAGACTCCACTGTATTTCCACGGCAGTCCTTAACCGTGACGGTTACCGGCCTGACCGGATCCAGGATGAGGATCTGTTCCTGTGCGTGCAGGGCGTTTACGCAGCTGCAGATTTTCTTTCCTTTTGCTGGCCGGATTACCCTTCCCACGGAATAGTGAACCAGAATCTCCTCCGTCTCATTTTCCACACTCACCTCCGGATAGAGGTTTTCCGGCTCTTTCGCACGGATCACGGTCATCTGGAGCAGTGTTCTGTGCTGTCTCATGAAATTCAGCCAGAACCGGAGCATCTCTGCCATTCCGTCATCTATATCCGCCAGGCGGACCGATATCTGCGGAACGCCGAACAGACAGCTTAACACCTGCATGGCGGCCTCCTCCGGCCGCTCTCCCCGGTTCCACATCAGCATATCCGAATGGACTGCGCTGTCTCCGCACAGAAGCCGCAAATCCACACAGCCAACCCGGTTAGTCACCGGGGAACACGGACAGTCCGCCACACGGAACATGTTTCCATACCGGCGCATGTTCGGCCCGATATAACGCTGCCGGAATTCAATCAGAAGACTCTCCTTTTCCCTCCGCAGCGTCTCCCTGACAGCGGTCATAAACACGTCCAGCGCCTCCTGGATATCCCTGTAGTCCATACCAGCCCGCCACACGGGAGTTTCCTCTCTCATATAGAACTCATCGATGAAATCCAGTTTCAGTCCATCCAAATCCCATTCCCGGACAGCTTTTATATAGACTGCCAGTAAATACTCCCGCACCTCTTGATAACGAAGATCCAGTACCCCGGCCCTCTGCCGCTCATCGTAACAGAGCAGTTTATCGGAGAAGCGGTCCCAGCAGCCGGTGTTCTTTCCCACAAACGGCACGGAAAACCACAGCATGTACTTTATGCCCATAGCGTGAACCCGCCGTATGTGCTCCGGAAAATCCGGAAATTTTCCCGGCTCAGGAGCCCAGTCCCCGCAGAATGCGTATCCGCGGTTATTATCCCCGGTCTGCCAGCCGTCGTCCACGATGATTGTATCAAATCCCATTTCTGCCGCTCGCGCGGCTTCCTCCTCGACAACCGATGCGTTAATATCCTGATGCCAGGAATACCAGAACGAGTACACCGGCTCTCTGGCTTCTTCCGGCACTTCCATGACAGGGGGCATCCCATCTTCCCACCACTGTCTCACCTGATTCAGCGTATCCCAGTATGGAATATTTTCCTGTGACTCCCACAGCCGGAAAGAATATCCCTCACTCATCTTCTGCGCACTCAGTACGAACTGGATTTTAACCGCCATCCGTCCATCTTCCTCGTGCACTCCGGCATTTATATCCACTTCCTGACACAGCTCCGAAGCTGCGATCGTGTGCCTGTTCCTGCTTTCCGAATTGAAAAAACATACGACCGGGGCAGACACGGCCGTCATGGACGCCGCCGGCAGCTCCCAGTCCGCCTTCAGCGCCCGGTCGGCGCGGCAGTTGGGATGCCACCGTCCGCAGATATCGAGAATTGGAAAGGAATAACGGATTTCCACGGCACTCCCCTTTTCCGAAACACAATCCGACCGGAAACAAAACTCCGTGACGGCCCGTCCCTCTCCCTTTTCCATTACCGACGCGGTACAGGAAGCCGCCGCCTCTGAAAACACCTCATATTCACCGTAGTTTAAAATACGCTCCATTTTTCTTCTCCTTTCGGTTCGCTTATTTCATATCTGTACAGAACACATTCAGCCTGGAGACACTGGTTCCTCACGGAAGCGGATCAGACATAATTTCTGCCAGCGCCCCTGTCAGCGTCGTATTTTCCTCCATACTCAGAATTGTCAGCAGCGCGTCCCCTCTCTGTTTCTTAACTGCTTCGAACATTGCTTCCTTCTTATCATAAGAAATCTGTGCTCTGTTTAAAATTTCATAGGCCTGAGCCCCCCGGTTTGCAGCAGCGACCCGCATGCCGGTTTCAAAGCACACTTCTATGTTTTTTTCAGTTGGAATCTCTGAAAGCTCCAGCGTCAGAATTTTGCTTGCCTCATCATAGGACAGGGCCGCATCCGTCCGCGATCCTCCGATTATCACTGCCGGAACTGCAAATCCTGAATCTGCAAATTCCACATTGCGGAAATTCAGCTTCCATGAACGCCGTTGTGGAATTGCGCTCCGATTTCCTTCGGCGCCGCTGACTGCGAAACGGACAGAGGAGCCCCACTCCAGAACAAGACGCGTAGATACCCATCTTTCAACCGTATCCCCGTCTGTCCTTCCGTCATCCTCCCATATAGTAAAACAGCCGTCTGTACCCGGAAATATATCGACCGCCATACAGTCCGGGTTTTCTGTACTGCCCTTCCCGTCAAGGCTTCTGGGGATGATGGCACCGGCTTTTGCAAGCACCGGCATCTGTTCCAGGGTACGGTAGAGAGTCATCTGTTTCCCACCCTGATAGATCCGTGAATTCTGGTAATCAAACCAGAGCCCCTCCGGAATCCAGGCCTTCGCTCCCGCTAAATCCGCCTCGCGATCCAGCCTCTCCGTGATGGGGATGACTAACAGCTCCGAGCCAAAATAGTATTCATTAGGAAACTCATATGCCTCCTTCTGTTCCGGCTCCTCCCAGTACAGAGGCCGAATCAGAGGACAGCCCTCTAAACTGGCCCGGCGGTTCGCCGTATGGAGATAGGGAATAAGTTCATGGCGCAGCCGCAAAAAGTCTTTCATAATCATCTCGGCCCGCTTATTGAAATTCCAGGGCTCCTTTCCGCTGAATGGATTGGAGGTACTGTGAAGCCGGTTGATTGGTGAAAATACACCGAGCTGTACCCAGCGCACTGCCAGTTCATCGTCCCTGGCCCCCATCATGTGCCCTCCGATATCATGACTCCACCAGCCATACCCCACATTGCTTGCCGAAGCCGTAAAATACGGCTGAAACCGAAGACTTTCCCAGCTTATGATGGTGTCTCCCGAAAAACCAACCGGGTACCGGTGACTCCCAATTCCCGCATACCGGGAAAATGTAAGACCGGCCCCTCCCTTCCGCGTACTGTCCAGATAGTGGTAATGGTTCAGCATCCAGAGGGGATCCAGGCCGGGAATTCTGGTTTTCTTTCCCTGCTGCCAGTCCACCCACCAGAAATCGACGCCTTCCCCTTCCATCGGGTGATGCAGTACATCGAAATAGGCCTCCAGAAACCTCCGGTCAGTCACATCGAACTCCACCGTTTTTTCGCTGTCCGGATCGATTCCCAGCGCTTCGGCCATTCTCGGATATGCCTCCTCGTGAGCCCGCACTCCATCCGCCGGATGGACGTTTAACGTTACCTTAAGTCCCTGCTCATGGAGCCACGCCAGAAATTCAGGCGGATCAGGGAACAGCTCCTTATTCCAGGTATATCCAGTCCACCCGGAACCGTATTTCGCCGGAATATCCACCAGATGCCAGTCCATATCGATGACTGCCACGGAAAAAGGTATCCTCTCCCGTTGAAAGCGTACCATCAGTCTCTTATATTCTTCTTCTGTATATTTATGATATCGGCTCCACCAGTTTCCAAGAGCCCACCGCGGAAGCAGAGGCGTATTTCCACACAGCCTGTAAAAATCGCGGATACATTCCTGGTAACGGCGGCCGTATCCGAAGAAGTAGACATCCAGTCCGTCTCCCCCGCGCGGAGTGACCCAGCCGTCCTCTGTAATGACCATGGAAGCGCTGTCATCAATCAGAGTACAGCCGTCTTTAGAAATCATTCCGTGTTCCAGCGAAATCGCGCCATCCACCTCGTCCAGAGTGCGCGCGGTTCCTCCCAGATCCTTAATCTCATCGCCCCAGCGCCATAAACGGTTTTCCCCCGTCTCCTGATTTAAAATCGTGCGAATACTTAATCCCTCTTCAGCAAATTTCCCTCCCCGGTACTTCACCTGTAAAAATTCCGTAGTAATCGTAAGGATACCATTCTCCTTTATAACATCAAATTCCGGGACCTGAAAATCCCGGTTCATTACAATCTGTGTGGCCCGGTCTTCAAAGTTCCCCTTTTCGTTGTATTCCATACGAATCAGAGAGGATGTCAATACGGTGAAACGATAGTCCGGTCCCTGTATGAAGGCACTCTCCCTGCCTGCCGGATTTCCATATCTTTTTATATCTCTTACCATGTGATCTCCTTATTTCAGAAAAGCCGTACAGACATCTGTACAGCTTTCCTTCTATCCTTTTATTATACCTGATGCAGTACTGCTATGATTCAGGATTGTTCCCATCGCCGCACGTATATGACCAGGTTCCATTTTCCTTGATTTTCACCAGCCGTTCCTCACCTCTCCATTTTACCAGCAGCAGCCGTTCCTGAGCAAGCAGATTTTTCACGAAAATGGTATTTTCTCCCACTTCATATTCGATAGCGTACTGTGGATTTTCAAGCCTCACTCTTCCGTCTCCGGCAAGCATCGGTTCTATCTCCAGATCGGCCTGAAGGCCAAACCGCACTCCCGCGTATCCGGCGATCAGATTCCAGATAAACACGCATGGATATTCATAATAATGGGCCGCGCCATGCCAGTTCTTCTCACTGAGATAGTAAACGTAATTCATATCATACCGTTCCCCCATCCGGTATTCGTCTGTCCTGGCCTGACGGCAGACCGCTAACAGCTGCTGTTCCAGAATATCGCTTCTTCCCTTCTCTCTCCAGTATTCGAAATCCCAGCACCAGTATCTTCCCGCCGCACAGAGATCATACGGTCCTCCCGAACCGATCTCTGCCTCCGTATAATCTGCAATTTGAGCGGATACAAAGCTGGGAAAACGCTGAAACTCCAGGAAGCATTCCTCCATCAGACGGTCCACGCCGTCCTCCTGTTCCGGTTTCGTATAATGGAACAGCGAGGGAAGCTCATTAGCCAGAAGATGGATATGGTCATGGGGTACTGAGTTTCTGTCTACCCAGTCGACAAACCGGTTCTTCGAAGCATCCCAGAAACCGGCCGGAAGCGATTCCACAAGCGCCTTCCCGAGTATCTTCGATACCGTCCGGTAATGCTCCGCCTGCCGATCCCGCTTTAAGACCTCCTCCAGCTGAGCCATGAGTTCAAAGGACCTGGCCGCCAGCGCCTGAGCCATGCATTCCCGGCCATCCTTGATCACCTGATCCTCGTAATAAACGTCGGACCACAGCCTTCCCTGACGGTCAATACAGCTCTCCACAAGAGAGAGTGATTGTTCCAGCCCCTCCATATGATCGCCAAGCCAGGCCCGGTCTCTCACGGCTGAGTAATAAAAGAAAGCTGATTCAATAATTTCGATGTTCCCGGTTACAAGGAACATTTCCGCGTTCTCCGAATTGTCCAGGCTGTTCCGCCTGACATGATACTCTCTGGCCCCGTTCGGCTGGATGGCGCAGGGATCACGAAACGCCTGCTCCGGATCCTCCGCCATCATCTTAAGCTGCAGCTCCATCATCCGCTTTACCACTGCCAGATCCAGTTCATCGGCCATGGCAAGGCGTCCTTTAATCTGGAACTCATGGTCTACATCCGGGTAGGTCCCCGCGTAAGCGCCTTTCTGAAGCGTACTCACCACATAGCCGTCGCTGTCGGAATATGATTTTGCTCTCGTCCGTTCCACCACGGAGGGCAGAAGTGTTTCCCAGTAGAAATGGTAATAGGTGTCCAGGAAAATGCCTCCGTTCTCAAAGTCCAGCTCCATGGTATTGCCCATGACATCACAGCGCGGCGGGCCGTCAAATTCTTTCCATACCGGTTCAGAAAATGCGCCGCCTTCCCCCGCCGAAACAGTTACCTCCGTCTCATCTGCGCTTATGCGGATAAAAAACGCCTCGGATGCTTCTGCCTCATAAGACCGGTACTCCCCCTGCCCGTTTAAGGGCAGGATAAAGCACCGGGCAACAGGCGGAAACTCCACCGCACCGTCATAATTATGTATCAGATACGGCTCTCCCTCTTCTCTGCTGACGCAGTAAACAATTGGTCTGATTCCGCCGTACGAAATTTTTTTCTCTGTCATAATCCCTCTTATTTTGTCTTATTCTTATTTCGTCTTATTCTTGTATTCTTCTGTCCAGTAAGCTTCCACCTTATTCATGCCAAGCTCATCGATCTTCTGAATAAATTCCTGATAAACCGACTCGAAGTCCTCTGTAAAAATCATCTTCACAGAATACTGCTGAAGGAGGCTGAATGCTTTCTGTCTGATAATTCCCTCTTCCGATTCCGGAGACGGATCCTGAATGTCCAGTTCCGGACGGAATTCCACATACTTTCCGAACTGTTCGTTAAATTTATTCATTCTCTCATCCTGATCGTTCCACCATGGCAGATTCCACAACAGCTCATTGCAGGCAATCCAGTACTCACCCAGGCCGTTTCTGGAGGCAACGCCGCCCCAGTCCGCATTTTTATCCTTCACATACTCTTCCAGCAGAACCGGTTTCCCGTCTACCATATGCCATTGCGCGCCTGCCACCGGATCCTGATAGGTATCGCCTTCAATTCCCCATGATACATCGCTGTGTCCCTCAACAGAGGCCAGATATTCCAGGAAACGGATCGCTCTCTCAGGGTTCTTGCAGGTCTTCGGAATCACAGTCGCCAGCCAGCCGGCTCCCGTTCTGATCTGTCCGTATGTCTCGAAGGGAGGCAGAATCTCATAAGTAGTTTCCGGGTTGTCTCCAGGTACCTTCTCGCCGTCGGAGATCGTCCAGCAGTAGGAGATCACATCGCCCTGCTCAATTTTAGCTTTTCCCACATCCTTTGTGTCAATAAAGGGATCTTTTGTCAGAATACCTTCGAGATACATCTCGTTTAAATACTTCATCGGTTCCTTAAACTTGTCGTCACGAACCACCCACTGGATCCCCCCGTCCTTCTCTGCAAAGTCGGTGCTCAATCCCATCTGGATACCATAGTGGGAAAGCTTCGCGCTCTTTCCGAACTCATCGGCGGACATACTTCCGTCAGCGGGATAAAAGCCTATTTTATCCGGGTGGTTTTCCTTCATCTGCTTAACGGCAGCGATAAAGTCGGCCATATTCTTAATCTCCGGACGGCCAATCTCATCATAATAGTCTTTTCTGACCGTCATGACCGGCTGGTTGGTACCCACAATCTGATCGTACTCTCTTGCGGCCTTCTGCCATGCCTCACCCTGAATCCATGTCGTAAACTGATACGTCTTTCCATCCGCCATCTGATAATTGCTTAAGATCTCCTTTGGCAGAATTTCACGCATTTTCGGCGCATACTGATCAATCAGCTCGTCGAGTGACCACAGCATCCCCGCTTCGGCCATTTTCTTTAAAGCTGCATCATTTTTATCCAGTGTCAGAATATCAGGCAGCTGATTGCCGGCAATCATCATATTTAACTTCTGTCCGTCGTCTACAACCGGTTTCATAAAGTTTAAATCAACACCGGTCTTGGCGGTCACACGCTCTGCCGTAGCATCATTCCAGTCCAGTGAAAACCAGGAAAAGTTGGCGTAATACCCTAATTCTATGGGCGAGGTGTCTTCCTTCCATTCCAGATCCTCAGGATCCGCCTGCCAGCCGATCCTCTCCCAGTCCATCTCAGACTGGAAATCTGACACGGCTGCCTCCGGCGCCTGTGTCTGCGGCTCTGATTCCGCCTTTTCTGTTTCCGCAGCAGTCTCCCCTGTGGTCTCCTTCACCGTACTCTGGCCGCCCCCGCAGCCTCCCAGCATACCCGCAATCATAGCGGAGCATACCATACATGATAATACACGTCTGAACTTTCTCATATTCCCTCTCTCCTTTTTTTATTCGCAGCTCTTCAGCCGCGCATCTTCTTGTTTTCGTGCTTCTTCTTGTTTTCGTGCTGCTGAATGGGTACGCTTATTCTTTCACCGCTCCCAGCATCATTCCTTTCAGGAAGAACTTCTGAACAAACGGATAAATAATGGTTACCGGCAGAATCGATACGATCAGCATCGCGTAACGGACCGATTCCATGGTGGTACTGCTCTCCGACGGTACTGCGATCATCTTCTGCAAAGTCTGCTGTGCCTCAGCCAGAGACATGGCACGCATCAGAACAGCCGGAAGTGTCATCAGGCTCTCATTCTGAATAAAGAATGCAGGGTGGAACCAGTCATTCCAGTGCCATACCCCTACGAACAGCGATACCGTGGCGATAACCGGCGTTGACAGCGGAATTATAATTTTAAACAGAATCGTAAAATATCCCGCTCCGTCCATCTGTGCGGACTCTTCCAGAGCCGCCGGCAGTTCCTTAAAAAACGATATAAACAGAATAATATAATAAAACTGAAAAATATTAGGCAGGATATAGACCCAGAAGGAATCCAGCAGATGCATCTCCCGGTAAAGGAGATAGGACTGCACCACTCCGGCTGAAAAGTACAGCGTTATGACACCCATAATCATATAGACCTTCCGCCCCTTTAAATGATCCTTTGACAATCCGTAAGCAGCCATCGCCATACAAAAAACAGCCAGAACCGTTCCTACAATACTCCTGAGCATTGTCATAAGGAAGGCAGGATAGATCGCCTTATTCTGGAAAACAATCTTGTAATTTTCCAGAGAGAACTTCCTGGGCCAGAAGTAAAGCGCCTGCCTGGCCGCATCCCTGCCATCGTTAAATGAATAGATCAGACAGTAATAAACCGGATATACCGTCACAATCAGAACAAAAATACATAATACGGCGGTAACGACATTAATGATTCTGTCCTCTCTTGATCTTCCTAATTTCATACGCAGCATATCATCACCCTCCCGTTAAAAGACGCTCTTTCCAAATACTTTTTTTGATATTTTGTTGGCGGTCAGAAGAAGCGTTACCGAGAGCACAGAAAGGATCAGATTCCCGGCTGCCGCAAAGGAAAATCTCAGCTGGTTTAACCCTTCATCGACTATGAATTTCTGTATTACATAGGATTTCGAATAATTAAAGGCGTTTCCCAGCAGATACGACTGGTTGAAGTTGGAAGCCACCGGCCCGCCGCTCAGTAAGTTTCCGCAGTTCATAACGAAAAGGACCCCTGCCGTCCATGCGATAGACGGCAGCGTGATCTGTGTGATCCGTTTCAAACGGCCGGCGCCGTCCACAGCTGCCGCCTCATAAATATCCTGGTTAATGCCCGCAATGGCCGCCAGATAAATAATCGCATTCCAGCCGCTCTCCTGCCAGCAGTCGATCCACACGCCGATCCACCAGAAATACTTGGAATCTGCCAGAAATTCGATGGGCATATCTGTGATATGCAGTCTCATCAGAATATCATTGATCAGCCCCTTACTGTCCAGAAACACGATCCAGAGAGTCGCTACTATGACATAGGACAAAAAATGCGGTAAATAGCTTCCTGTCTGGGTCGCCTTCTTCAGCCACTTGAACGGTACCTCATTGATAATGAGAGCCAGCAGAAGCGGCGATGTAAAGGTAAAGAAGAATTTTAAAAAGCTCATTCCCAGAGTGTTTTTCATGGCGAGATAAAAGCTCTCGCTGGAGAACAGTTCCTTAAAATACTTCATTCCGGCAAATGCATGGCCGAAAAATCCATCGGTCAGCGAATAATCCAAAAAGGCATTTGCCAGTCCCATCACAGGGATATAGGAAAAAATAAAAAAGAATATCATGGCAGGTATCACCATCAACTGCAGCTGAAACTGCCTCTTTCCCCATCTCTTTTTTTTCGGTAACTTTTTCATAGACACATACCAAACCTCCTCCACCTGTTGTTTTTCCCTTTGCAAAACTAAAAAAACGCTATATAATTGATTACTGGGAACATTTCCGTTTGCAAATACAGTATATCACATGGAATTTATGAAATAAGTACACGTTTTTTGGAAATAGTACAATAAATATAGTTGTTTTCACACACCAACCGTACTCTGGAGGTCTTACAAATGGAAATAATCAAAAAAATGCATTATAAATCAAAGCTGATTCTCTGTTATCTTGTCCTTGTCTCCTTCCCGCTTATCCTCTGTCTTATCCTTCTGTATCAATCTATCGTTAAGCCAGTCCGGGAAAATGCGGTGAGCGCCATCGATCAGAGACTGGAGCAGGAACTGAGTACCATCAATTCCAAAATTGAAAAAATAAGAAATGTCTCTTATTTAGTCTCCACCAACACGGTCATCAACAAGTTTTTCGTACCCAAATTTTACGGTGACCTGGAATTAATCGAGATTTTGAACAACGATATTTCTCCCCTGCTCTCATGGCTGGAGGCCTCCAGCCCGGAAGTATCCTATTACCACTTTTTCACGAACAATCCTTCGATTCCGGATACCCAGTATCTCCACCACTATGATGATTACCGTTCAGAGCCGTGGATGCAGGAGATGGAGCAGTCTGTTTTTGATAAGGGCTATTATCTGGAGCCATATCATCAAAACCGCAGCTACAGTTTTGGATACGGCGTGGAAGATCAGATGGTCTATTCCCTGTTCTACCCTCTTCTGACTGCCAATAACTTTCTTGAGGTCTGCATAAAGCCCTCTGTATTTTTCGAAGACATGAAAGCCATACCGGCCATGGAGTCCGGTTTTGTGGCAGCCGTCAACAGAGATGGAAAAGTTATCTCCGACCTTCCGTCAACGGTTACCGCCGCTTTCCGCGAAGCTCTGGAACAGAGTCTTACAGAAGGCGGCTATCTGTCCGGCCCTGCCGACAGCCCTGTCCTCGTCTCTCTGGAACAGACTGAGTATCTGCTGTCGCTTCGGAAAATCGATGCTCTGGACAGCTGGATTCTCTGCGCTGTTCCCAATGCTGAGATCGTCGGGCCGGTTTTAAAAGCGCAGCAGTCTTTTGCACTGGTAATCTTAGCAGCGGCCATCGGCATCGTACTGCTCTCCTACCTTTTATCCACACTGCTGATCCGGAAAATCAACACAATTATTGACGCCGTACATAAGATTCAGGAAGGCGATTTCCACGTCTCCATCCCGGTAAACGGGGAAGATGAGATCGATCAGCTGGCTACTGACATTAACTATATGTCATACAAGATAAACGAACTGATCAACCGTGTATACAAGGCCCGGATGCTCCAGAAGGAGACGGAACTGTCTGCCCTCCAGGCTCAGATCAATCCTCACTTTTTATTCAATATCCTGGATACGTTCAAAATGATCGCCATCATCCACGACCTGGACGATTTTTCCGACAGCATTGCCGCCCTGGGCAATCTGATGCGTTATAATATTTCCCCTGCCAGCTATCGATGCACGCTGGAACACGAACTACAGATCATACACGACTATATCAATATCCAGAATTTACTGCTGAACAACCGCGTCACCCTGCTTTTAACGGTCCCTGACGATCTGCTTCGCTTTGAAATTCCCAATTTTATTATTCAGCCCATTATTGAAAATTCCTTCGTCCACGGATTCGAAAATAAGCTGAACGAACTGATCATAAAGGTTTCCATCTACAGGGACGGCTCAAACATCATCATTCAGATCGAGGACAACGGAATGGGAATCGGCGGGGAACAGCAGCAGGCGCTCACAGACGCCATGAAAAAGTCCACGGAAACACTGGAGATCGGACCGGCCCAGGACCCATTCAGGGAAGGGGAGACTTCCCGTTCCGGAAAAAGTATTGGCCTTCTCAACGTGAATCTGCGGCTGTTTCTGCTTTACAGGGACCGCTATTCCTTCACCTTTTCCGCTTCGGACTTAGGCGGTGCCTGTAACACGATTTCCCTGCCCGTCTCGATTCCGACGAAGGAGCAGGAAGAAAATTTTCTTAAGGAGCGGAGTATGTTATGACACTATTAATCGTTGAAGATGAAGATATCATAAGAAAAGGACTGATCGTCACACTGAGAAAGCTGGAGATGGATTTTGAACACATCTATGAAGCCGGCGACGGAGAAGAGGGGCTGCGTCTCTGCCGGGAATACACTCCCGACATCATCATGACAGATATTAAAATGCCGCTTATGGATGGCCTGGCGTTTATCCGTGAGAGTCAGAAACTGCTGCCGGAAGGACAATTTATCATTCTGAGCGGCTACAGCGACTTTGAGTACGCCCGAACGGCCCTGAAATACGGTGTCAAAGACTATTTATTAAAACCCAGTACCAAAAATGAGATAAAAGAAGTGCTCACCCGGGTAGTGGAACAGCTGAAAGAGCAGCAGTCACTCCGTCTGGAGCTGACGGAACGGATTCACACCTATGAAAAAAAGCTGGACCGTTTCCAGGAACTGCTGCTGGGAAACATCCTGTCTGGACGTTATCCGGCCGGAGAGATCGGACGTTATCTCTCCCACTACTCAATCGTATTTCCGGAAGAATATATGGAAGTTCTCTGCATCAGGATTACGTCTGCTGTTTCTTCCGGCGAACCCTCGATCGACTATAAAAACCATTTTATGTGGATCGCCTCCCTGTTTACACCGTATTACACTGTTTATCAGGCGGATATCTTATCTGTTTATAAATGTCTGCTTATAAACTTTTCCCGCATGGAGCCCGGTTACAGTCAGAAGATATGGAAGAAAGCAGAAACAGAGATCCGGGAATACGGACAGAAACACGGACTGCGGATCTGTCTCTCCATCAGCCGCGCGGAAGTCTCAGAGGAAGCACTTCCCGATCTGTATCAGGAAGCCTGTATGCTGCTGCACTGCCGTCTCTTTCAGCCTGAAGCTGTGATATTCGATCCGAAATGCCAGAGAGCTGCGGAGACAAAAATTCCTGCAGTTCCCCTGACTATGATTGAAACCCTGTATCACTACTACATTGGAAACAGCCAGTTTGATCTGCGCCAGAACTTTTACAGCTTTATCCACCACATTACACATATAGAGGACTCCTCTCCCGGCTATGTCTGCGAATGTCTCGACAGGCTGGAGGAATTCTTTGCCGTTCAGTCTGCCAAAGACGGCCTCGAACCGGACACCGCTTACCGGATCGCCTTCTCCGTTTCCGAGTCCATGACAGTGTGCAGTTCCCTGGAAGACTTAACGGATATGCTTTATGCCCGGCTGTTGGATTACTGGAAACTGAAAAAAGAAGGAACCGCCCCCGCCGCCCACATGGCTTCCTCTCCGGTGGATCAGGCTATCGCCTATATGGAGCAAAATTATTACCTGGATCTGGACTTAAGTATGATCTCCGACCTCATCTCCATGAACAGCAGCTATTTCAGTTCTCTGTTCAAAAAGAAGACTGGCATGAATCTGATCAATTATCTTCAAAATGTGCGGATTGAAAAATCGAAACAGCTTCTGTTGAATTCCAATCAGAAGCTGTACGAAATATCAGAAGCCGTGGGGATACCCAACGTAAAATACTTCTGCAAACTTTTTAAAGACTACACAGGTGTCACTCCCTCAGAGTTTCGGAAACATGAACACTCTTTTTAGAAGGCGTTCACACACGCACTCCGCGCGGCGGTATCCTTCAGGATCCGGCCCTGGGGATCTCCCGCCGCGCCTAAAACCAAATTACACCAGAAAAGAAAACTCTCCAAAATCAATCGACAAATCTTCATAAATTCCCACCGGAACCGTATCGTGCATCCCATATATCTTCATATCCATATCCCCATCGTTAAAACAGTATGTCAGGATGCGTCCCTTTAACGGATCAACGATCCAGTATTCACGCACTCCGGCGGACCAGTATTTATTTAACTTGATAGAATAATCTTTTTTTCCCGTGCTCTGGGATATGATTTCCATGACGAAATCAGGGGCTCCGGCTACACCTTTCGATTCCACACGGGTCTGGTCGCAGATAATCATCAGATCCGGCTGCACCACAGTCTTATCATCCGAGTCCAGAAACACATCAAACGGGGACAGAAATACCTCACAGGGTCCGGCCTTTCGCCTGATATACTCTTTGAATTGAAAATACAGTTCTCCAATAAGCTTCTGATGAACAAGGCCTGGAGATGACATATAATAGAACGTTCCGTCAATCAGCTCGGCTCTGACATGATCCGGAAGCGCATAGTAGTCCTCCAGGGTATATCGGCCATGAACCGAATACTCCAGGGCCTCCTCATGCACGCTGCTGACATAAGGGCCATCCTCATCGCGGTAAAATGTCATCCCCAAAACTGTCTCCAGAGCAAGAATCGTATCGTACTGCGGCGACTTCGTGGCACCGCTGAATATCTTATTCACGGTCCCCAGCGGCACACCGGACCGCTCAGAAAGTTCCTGATTTGTTATTCCCAGCTCTTTCTTTCTCTTTTTCATCTTTTCCAGATCCATCATGGCTGTTCTCCTTCCGCAGTTTTGTTTCCTCCATTATACCACAATTACCTTTTATGGTCAATTCATCTAATATAATACGGTAATTTTATTTCCCCATATTTTATCATATTGAATCTTTCACCGCCTGCGGCGCAGCCCCTGTCTCTGAAACCGGCAGGTCAGTCCCGATTCCGATCCGCATTCCATTCCTGACCTTTTCTCTGCAGAGTTTCTCTTCTTTTTTCCATACCATCTCATATTCATCCAGTTTCACCATAATTCCCTGACTGCACCACCGTTTCACCATGCTTCTCGATACGCCCAGACGATCAGCGATCAGACCGTCCAGCCTAAGCGTCACAGGAAACGGAACCACCAGTTCAATCAGCCGGAAGCCGTTCTTAACCACCTCACTGTTCTCATCCGCATTACCGTCCGCTTCCACCTCTGTCCGGTATCCGCCCTCCGGTATCACAGCTTCCGCTCTGTTCTTCACAAACAAATCCATTCTCCGTCCGTAAGCTTCTGCCAGCGTGCGGTCATTCTCAAGGAATCCGGCATACTCTTCCTGCAAAACCGAACTCACCGGAGTCCGTTCGTATATACTCATATTCCAGGTAGTACTGCATTTTTCACAGCGATAGATCAGCCATACATCCACATTCTTTCCATTTGCATTTACACGGAATTTCATACTGTTTATAAATTCACGTTTTTCTTTACATTTAGAACAGTTTCGTCTTACGGTGGGAACGGCCTCCGGAGTAATTCTCCAGCGTTCTTTTCTGATTGTATCTAAACCTGTGTTTGAATTATTTATGTTTTTAATATTGTCTCGCATCACATTGCCTCCTGAAACTACTCTAGTACAGTTTTGCATTAGTAACGCAGTAACAGGGCCTGAGATCCGCGTCAGGTGTGCGTCTGCAAAGCGACGGCGTAGTGGACCTACATTTAGCTTTGCAGGCGTGCTCCCGGCGTGGATAGCTGGTGCTGTTACTGTGGAATTAGTGCAAAGCTGTACTAGTCTTTATGCAAGGCAATACTAGCATGGTTGTGGACAAAGGCATACCTCATCAACGGTTCTGCCGAAAGGATGCGGCATACAGACAGGAAGCACAAAAAAACGATATGCCATAATCCTGCACATCGCTTTTCTATCATTATTTTATTTTATTTTTCTCTGACAAGATAATTCTCTGAATGCTCTTTTCCGAAAGGAAGTACTCCTCCGCCAGCGTCTTTACACCGAATCCATCCAGATATCTGCGATAAATCTCTTCGTTGCGGGTCTTGAGTTCTCTCCGAAAGGAGGTCTCCTCGCCCCACTTTTTCTTATTCTCTTCTTTTCTGGGGATATAGACGTATCCACCATCCATATATTTCTGGATTGCTTCCACCAGTTCCTCCGGCAGAATCTCCGTTGCTTTCCGATAGCGCATCGCTGCCTCCTAAACATAATTTACTGTCAGGAATAGCAAAGGCTATACAATTACTCATATTTTCTTTCACTGCATAGACCTGTTGCTATGCAGTCTTAACCTCTTTCATCATAAAGAACCGGCCTCCTCTCTATCTTTTTGCATACAGGATGGTTGTGTTCTCCTGTCTCCATACCACTTCCACACTTGAGCTTCCGTGCCGTCTTCTTCTCCAGTATACTCTGAAGCGCGCCGGAAAAAAACCTCAAGTTTCCGGCAGAAACAACTTTAAGCCCGGCATTAACACTGGGCCGCTGTGTCGAGTATACAGAAATTTGATTCCGGTGTCAACAGGCGTTCTCCTTCCAAAATTTTCCTATCTCCTCTGCCGACAGCTCCTCCACAAATTTTTTCTTTATTTCCAGAAACTGCTCCAGCTCCAGCAGAATCTGAAATAATACCGCGCGGCTTTCAAATTCTTCCCGGGACTCCGGAAGGGGCTGCTCCCGCATGGAGCACGTTACACGGTCCAGTGAGGCAAGCAGGTCTACCGCGTTGTTATACTCATGAAAGCTTACACTGATCCGCTCCATCAATTCCGCAATGGGACGCGCCTGGGAGGGCAGTTCCTTCAGATGGCTCATCTCCGCCTCAATCCGTCCCAGTACAAACGCCTGGGTTCTTCTCATGTTCATATAACGGAGATAATACCTCGTATCGCTGAGAAGCTTATTCTCCATATCCTCGTATGCACTTTTCTCCCCCTGTTTCAGGGTTTCATCAAGCTCCGTCAGGCGGGAAGTCAGCGGCGGCTGATCTGAAGGCATGTTTGACCTTTCCTGATCCGCAGCAGTCAGCTGTTTTGCCATCTTCCACAGAATCTCCTTCATGCGGCCCTCGATCTGGCGCTGGCTCATTCGGATCACGCGCTCTTTTCCCGGAATATAGAGATTGAGCAGCACTCCGATCCCGGCTCCTGTAACCAGAAGGCCCAGCTCATTCCCAATATTCACCGCATTCATTGATCGCTCTGCCAGAAAATGCGTCATCAAAACAGTGTTTACAGAAATTCCCTCCTGCATCCCAAACGCCATGCAGACCGTGGAAAACATCAGCAGAAAGACAGAGACAGCTGCCGGTCCGTAGCCAAAAGCGGAAAAGCATGCCGCAGAAATAACCATTGCCAGGACAAACGACAGAAGCCGCCGGACCACCACCCGGATGGTCTCCTTCTTTGTGTCCTGAATGCTCAAAAGTGTGATAACTCCGGCGGACGCGCTGTAATTCAATCCCAGACGCTCTGCCAGAATCATAGCCAGGCCTGCGCCTGCGGCAATTTTCATAACCTTTCCATAATCCGGTTTCTTCACAAATACATTTCCTCCTGACGGTGTGAATCAGTTTCGGTTCCATTTCCTATCATTATTACCGATCATGGAAATAAATACAAGGTTTGTTTCACCAAAAGTTCTCCTTGACCGAACTTTTTTTCTGTGTTAGGATTTTCTCTGTAAAATTTATGCCAAAGCTACTGACAACATCAGAAAGGAACTGAAACTCCCATGAATTTCGCAGCACTTATGCAGTTGAAGGAAGAATGGACTTCATTTAAAATACGCCACCCCAAATTCCCCGCCTTCTTAAAGGCAGTCCGTGGACGTGCTCTGGCCGAGGGCACTGTAATCGATATCCGCGTGACCGCTCCGGATGGAACGGTACTGAACTCCAACCTGAAGCTGAAAAAAGAGGATTTGGAACTGATCCGCCGGATTCACGAACTGATCTGATACATTTTGAGCCTCGCTGAGGCCGTGATCCTATAATTCCATCGCCTTCGATGTCTTATTCAGGAAACGGTCGTAAACGACGATCTGCACCTCATGTGTTCCGGCAGACAGTCCGGGGATGTTTAACTGGATTCTGCCGTCAGAGACCGCTTCTTCGGAATACTGAAAGAGCCCATCCACAAATAGTTCTGCCTTGCAGGCATTTTCCCCTGTCTTATAGTGAAGCTCCAGCTGGTCTCCGTTCTTTTCCGCTCGGGCCTCCAGAGACGGCCCAGTTCCGGCTTCCAGCTGTATACCGCCCAGCTCCGGCTTCCTGATTGTAAATTTCTTTCTCAGTTCATCGACGTATGCTCCCTTTACCCGAATATTTTCCAGTTCCCCCGCTTCCGTATGTTCCCGCAGAAGATTCAGATAACCGACGCTCTCAGGATCCCAGCCGGTTACCAGAGAACAGATGGTATCGACCGCCACCGCATCGCTTCCTCCCATGATAACGCCCATGTTCATTTTATCGGTCTCTTTCCGCTCGTGAGACATGGGGACCGGACCGCTCTGAAAGCCCTGAAGGCCATCCACAATCACATAGTCCACCGGTCTGGCCATATAATAGTCGTAAATCCATCGGTCCAGCTCACCGTCCGTGATCTTGTGGGAGACCATAGCCGCCTTGCTGGGATTGTCAGGCGCCATACCGTACAGATTTCCCGGCGGAGTACCAATACTCACATTTTTGATTCCGCCCGTCACTACCACTCCCGAAGAAGTCTTAAGCGCAGGAATACTGATGACAACGTCCGCCTCATACAGAATCCGGTTAAAGTAATAGGATTTATGAAGCAGGCCCTCCGGAAGTTCCACCTTTACTACCTCCGGCGCATCAAAATCCTGCCATGCCCCGCAGTCTTCCTCCAGGCAGATAAACGAATCCACACCTTCCATATAATCCGGCGTATAATGGAAATAATTCATAACCTCTCGGGTCGGCCCTGTCGCCGAGCCCTCCATGATATAGACCTTTCCATCCGGATTGAACTCCCTTACCATTTTTAAGACAGCCTTTGTAACACGCCAGTCCGCCGTAACCCCATTGACCTCCTGATCCAGCAGTTCCCCTGTGGAATCCACAATCATCTGAACCAGATTGGGCTTCAGTACCACGGTCTGTCCGTTTTTGACAATGTCTTTTAAATCGGAGGCAGCCGTCCTCACCATAGCCTCGATTTCTGATTCCGTAAGATCGGCCGCTTTTGCTTTCTGCGATTTGGCAATCGTGACGGTGGAACCATGAAAAACGGCTTCTTTGACGGTTTGCACAGCTGTATCCGGCTGGTACCCCGGCACGGTCTGCTCTAAAGGCACCATCTGCCCCTGCTCTGATTTTCGTTCTGCCACCGTATTCACCGCGGGGACTGCTTCTGCCGGGTGAATCTGGCAGCCGTTTAAAAGTGTCATTGGCATTGCCATATAGATCCATAGTTTCTTCATCGATGATCCCCTTTTCTCTATGCTGTATTTCCGTATTTTGTCGAAATGTGTCAGTATCGATTCTACAGGGGGTATGCATCAAAGTTGCATCATCCGATTATTTTAATCAAAACCGCCGTAATTTTGGAATGACTTCTCAAACTGATTCGTGTATAATGTAGGAAACAGCAACTACAACCATTGGATTCCATTACCGCCTCCGGCTTTAAGGAGTTACCATGAGTTTTCGAAAAATACTATCACGGTTTCAGATTTCTATCTTTGCCCGTTCCATACGCCACGGGCTGACGCTTGCCATCCCATTCCTGATTATGGGATCCTTTTCTCTGCTTCTGAATAATTTTCCCATTGACAGTTATCAGGTTTTTCTTGCATCCTGGCTTCACGGCACTGCTGCCCAGCTCTTAAATACCATTTACACCATCAGCCTCGGATCTCTGGCCCTGGTTCTTACCGTCACCATCAGCATCTCCTACGGACAGCTGGCCGAGACGGACCAGTTTCTGCTTTACCCTGTGGTTTCGGTCTGTTCCTATCTGGCCTTCTGCGGCGGCATTAAGGATCAGACGGAATATATCTTCAGCGCAGAATGGGTCTTTACAGCCATGTGCATTACCATGCTGGCCTGTGTCCTGTTTCAGCGGCTCTTAAGGTTTGACCGCCGCTTTGAGAGGCTTCACACGACAGGGGCTGATTATCTGTTTAATATCTCTATCCAGAGCCTGGTCCCCGTCATCGTTATCACTCTGTTTTTTACGATAACAGGGTATCTTGTCCGCATCACCTGGAGTGACAGCAACATTACGAATTTCGGCTCCTATCTCTTTCTGAAACTCTTTAACGGAATCAGCGGGAATTTATTCGGCATCCTGCTTTATGTGGTTATCACGCACGTCCTGTGGTTCTTGGGGATTCACGGAACAAACACGCTGGAAGCCGTTTCCAGACAGTTGTTTGAACAGAATGTGGAGATCAATCAGGCCCTGATGACGGCCGGCAGTCTTCCCACGGAGATCTTTTCGAAGACGTTTCTTGACACCTTCGTCTTCCTGGGGGGCTGCGGCACCGCCTTAAGCTTTGTCATAGCGCTCTGCATCGCTTCAGGACAGAGTCACAACAGGAAGATCGCTCACGTGGCGCTCCCCTCGGTACTGTTTAATATCAGTGAAATCGCTGTCTTCGGTTTCCCGATTATCTTTAACTTTACCATGGCGGTTCCCTTCATCATCACCCCGGTTGTGCTGACGGTTACCAGTGCTCTGGCCATCCACCTCGGTCTGGTGCCTGCGGTGACTCAGTCTGTAGATTGGACTGTCCCCGTACTGCTCAGCGGATATAAATCCACCGGTTCCATTGCCGGCAGCCTACTGCAGCTGTTTAACCTCATCATCGGAACGATGATCTATATCCCGTTTATCCGGCGGAGTGAAAAACTGGAGGCCGGCAAATTTACGCAGGCGATCCGACAGATGGAGGCGGATATGGCCTCCGGCGAAAAGCAGGGAAATCCGCCCCGCTTTTTAACCCCGGAATATCCATGCTATTACTACGCCAAAACCCTCGCCATGGATTTACAGAATGCCATCAAACGCGGCCAGGTACAGTTATACTATCAGGCGCAGTTATCCCATGACGGAACTCTGCACGGCATGGAGGCCCTCATGCGCTGGAAGCATCCGGTCACAGGATTTATCGCGCCGCCGGTTTTGGCAGGTCTGGCCTATGAACATGGATTTTTGGATGAACTCGGCAGCTATCTGATCAGACGCGCCTGTCTGGACGCCCAGACCATGGAGAGGCTTTTAAAGAAAGACGCATATCTGTCCGTCAATGTTTCCTCCATGCAGATAAAAAGCGATGTTTTTTTCGATATGGCTCTTTCCCTGATTAAGCAGTATCCCGCGGAGCATATCCACCCCGTATTCGAAATCACAGAACGGGCGGCACTTGAGATATCGGATCACTTAAAAATAGAAATGGAGCATCTTCGCAGCCAGGGTGTGGAATTCAGTCTGGATGACTTTGGAATGGGGCACAATTCCCTTCTTCAGCTGCAGGAAGATGCCTTCGATGAAGTAAAATTGGACGGCAATCTGGTCTCCCAGCTTCTCACGAATAAACGATCCCGCGAAATCGTCTCCAGTATCATTCAAATGTCCCGGAATTTAAACTGCCGGATCGTAGCGGAGTTTGTGGAAACCGCAGAACTGCGCAATGTTCTCTCAGAGCTTGGCTGTTCCATCTATCAGGGCTATTATTACTGCCGCCCTCTGCCTTTGGAGGAATTCATGGATTATATCAGCAGACTGCCTGAAAAAGGACATGGTTCCTGATGATAAGCGGCCTGCTTCCAACGGGAATGGCCTGCACAGTTAGAAAATCGGCATAAAAACGTAAGAAAACTTTATTTGAATGAATCCGTTATTTGTAGTAGATTAAAAGCATATGGATTTAAAAGCCGGACAATCAACTGTTGAGCAGGAGGCAGAAAGAGGAACGAATATGAAACGAATGGTTTGTGCCGTATTAAGCGGCATACTAATTTTAGGAAATGCCGGTTATGGGGGAATGGTCAGTTACGGGGCCCCCACCTATGCAGAGGCCAATGCCGTAGGGCCTGGTATTAAAGCTGCAGTCGGCCTCAATGATTTTCTGGATCAGGAGGTTCCGAACCCCATTGTAAAGCCGGCAGATAAGTACTCGTACGAGCAGATGGAAGCCGATATCCAGTCTCTCAAGAATACCTACGGAGATAAGATTACCGTCAATGTCATTGGTACTTCTCTGGACGGAAGGAATATTTATGATATCATCCTTGGCAATCCGGAGGCGAAATCACAGATCCTCATGCAGGGCGCCATCCATGCCAGGGAGTATATGACGCCTCTCGTGATGATGAGCCAGCTGGAGTATGCCCTGGCCTTTTACGATACCGGGCACTATAACTACAAGTCTGTAAAGGATATGCTTAAGAAAGTAGCCATCCATTTCGTCCCCATGACGAATCCAGACGGCGTAACCTTAAGCCAGTTTGGAATTGATGCCATACGCTCGGACAGCTTAAAGCAGGGTATCCGGGACTGCTATACACGGGATGTAACTTTAAAAAGAACCGCGGATTCCTTCGAAACTTATCTGACTAAGTGGAAGGCGAATGCCGCCGGCGTAGACTTAAATTATAATTTTCCATATGGCTGGGATGAACTGGCCACGAAGCTGACTGAGCCATCCTCTGCCAGCTATAAAGGCCCTGCTCCCTTCTCGGAACCGGAAAGCCAGGCACTGAGAACACTGGTGGACCAGTATCCGTGGGCCGTCACCGTGAGCTACCATTCCCAGGGCCAGGTCATCTACTGGACTACGAGCAGCAATGGAGCAGAGCTGGCTTCCAATACGCTGGCGGAAGCAGTCTCGGTAATGACCGGTTACCGGATGGATAACAGTGACGGCAAAGGTGGCTTCAAAGACTGGATGCAGTCCAGAAGCGGAGCAGTCCCCGGAGTAACACTGGAAGTCGGGAAAACGCCCTGCCCTGTCCCATTCGCAGAGTTTCCTGAGGTCTGGAGGCAGAATAAGGGAGTCTGGGTACAGGTTCTCGATTATGTCGTGCGCCGGATCTAAAGAAAAAGTGTCCCTGCAGCAGATTTACCTCTGACCATCACAAATTAAACAGCAGCGGCGGAGCCCATATGACACAGTGTCATATGAGTTCCGCCGTCTTTATAAGTGAAACGTATTCTTTTTCCACGCGATTTTAACCTGGCTATTTATGGTACGCCTGCCCATTCATAATCCGGTACCCTCTGTAGATCTGTTCCAGCAGAATCACCCGCATCAGCTGGTGCGGAAACGTCATCCTGGAAAAACTCAGCAGATAATCCGCCCGGTCGAGGACCTGTTTTGAGAGCCCTAAGGAGCCTCCTATGATAAAGATAATCTGGCTCGTGCCCGACACGCCCAGAGCGGCAATCTTTTCTGACAGTTCCACGGAATCCAGCATCTTTCCCTCAATGGCCAGAGCGATCACATAGGCGCCCTCCCTGATGCCGGCCAGAATCCGTTCTCCCTCCTTCTCCCTGATCTGAGTTTCCAGCGCCTCTCCGGCATGATCCGGTGTCTTTTCGTCTGCCACCTGGATAATCTCCAGTTTACAGTACCGGCTCAGCCGCTTGCTGTATTCTTCAATCGCAGCAGTGTAAAATTTCTCTTTTATTTTTCCAACGGTTATGAGCGTTATCTTCATGTAAATTCCTCTTATCTTACCGGCAGGTTCTTCTTCATCGATTCCAGCACCCGGCCTGCCACCTGGGCTGCGGTTTTCTTTCGCCGCGTCTTGACCCTTTTTACCACTTTTCCATCCGGTTTCCGGCTGATTCCGCAGGTAATCCGCAAAAATTCTTCTACTTCCTCCCACGCTTCCCGGCTCTCCGGAATTAAGTCCATCCCCATCTGGAAGACATGAAACATCCCTTCGTAGACAGATAAACGGCGGCGCACTCCCGCCCGCTTCAGTTTCTCCGCCACCTCCAGGGTATCGCTTAGCAGCACCTCATAGCTTCCCACCTGCATGAGCACCGGCGGAAACCCGTGATAATCCCCAAACAGCGGCGACAGATACGGCTCCTTCGGATCAGCCTCTCCGATATAGGAGGAATGAAAAAGCATGTTGTCGGTGGAGTTCCCGAAAAGGGGATCCGTCTCATAATTATCCGTGTAGCTGGCGCCGCTGTTGGTCAAATCAGTCCAGGGCGACATGGTAATAATACCTCCCGGCATGGCAAGCCTGTGATCCCGCAGATACATGACGAGAGCCAGAGCCAGCCCGCCGCCTGCGGAATCTCCCGCTATGATGATATGGTCCGGCTCGTACTCCTTTTCCTGAATCAGCCACTTATACGCATAGACTGCATCCTCCAGGGCCGCCGGATACGGATACTCCGGAGCCACCCGGTAATCAATCGTGAGCACATCTCCGCCAAAACTCAGCTTGGAATACCGGACTGCGAATTTCCGGTAAATATTCTTCATGGGGCCGATGTAACCGCCTCCATGCAGCTGCAGAATCACACGTCCCGTAAAGATCCCCTCCGGACGTAAGTATTCCATGGGAAACTGCTCCGTTTCCACAATTTCGTACTCATAACCGGCCGGACAGATCCACGCCGGCTCCACCGGATTTTTTCTCAGTTCACCGCTCTGTATGGGCTGCTTTAAGGAAGTCTCCATCACGTTCTGCATCATGTCACGCACTAGATTACCGCGGACACTCACTCGTTTATCTCTCATCTGTTTTCCCTTTCTTTCCAGCCGTCTGCGGCTCTGCCATTCTGTTCCATCTGCCTGCGCCCTGCCGTCATTCCATCCCGCTTTACAGATGAAATCTCCGCTTCAATTCCGTCTTCACACTTCTGTCACCCCACTTAATGGTGACAAATAGAATCAGAACCGTGACCACCACGGTTACGAGCGTCATCAGCGGACGTGTCACCAGCCCGGCCGCCCACAGAATGACGGGAATAAAGCTGAAGATCGTGATGGCAATCTGATACATAAAATAACTCTGCCAGTTCAAACGGTTTACGATAATCAAAAATACCACCGCAAGGTCTGCAAACAGCAGGGTACTCGGTATGCCGAAATTGACTGACCAGCCTGTATATCCCGTCACATGATCGATCATCACCAGAAGCACCTCCGCCGCAATGGTCTGTATCACAACTTTGGATGCCAGATTCGCATGCCGCATGATGGAGTATCGTAATGTCAGCGCCACATAGATGATACAGCCGATGGCGATGACTGACCACATGGATCCTGAGTATGTGGCGAAATTGACCACTCCCAGTATGGCGGCCACGGCAAAAAGGATGCCGTAAAAGGTGTTGACTACTTCCTTCCACCGTTTCGGATCGTACTGGATCCTTGGGTACATTGCCTTGTCGTCACGGGAATCCGGCACACCGTTGCTCTCCGTCTCCACAGAGACTCCCAGTTCTTTTAAAAAGCCGAAAAAGCGGTCCTGCAGCCTCGTATCCTGAAATACCGAGGTGAAGGTAACCACCACATGCTCGCCGTACGCGCACACGGCACACTTCATGGGCTGACGCTTTGAGACACCGATCATGAGATGGAACCGTTCAATCTCAGCCTCATACTCTTCTTCTACTTTAATCGGACCAATATTGGAAAGCGTCATGGTATATGCCCGGTCGTTTCTGCGGAAAATCACATTCAGGGCACCCCATTTCAGGAAGAGCGGAGCGATTCTCAAATACCATTTCTTTTCATTGGAAACATTATAGGAGATCGTCTCCTCCAGCTTTTCCCTCGTAATATTCTCATCCATCTGGCGGCTTACTGCCTCCACTGCTTCGGAAAACTCATGCTCTTTCCCATCTGCCAGAAATTCCAGCAGCGTAACCGCAAAGAAGTTGGCCATGGTCTCGGAATCGAAAAATGCCCGCAGATTAATGGGCAGACTGATCCCGATCGACCGGTCCCCGGTCCCAGCTTCTTCATATTCCTGATAAATGGCCCAGATCAGGGCGGCGGCAAGAAATTTTGTGATGCTTACGCCGTAAGACTTTCCGACCTTTTTTAACTCTGCCAGATTTACATAACCGTGCAGCACGCTTTCCTCATCGAGAGGCAGCGGTTCTCCGCTTATGTGAAACGCCTTCCTGGTGCTGTATTTTCTGCGGGCAACCTCTTTATAATTGCGTACGTAGCTGTCTTCCACGTTCATGGATACATCAGAGGATATCTTCTGTGGAGCCGGATGACCGGTCCTGCCGTCGCGGGTTAAATCCAGATACCGGTAAACCAGTGCTTTCAGAAAGTTGACTGCCCCCAGCCCATCCGTTACCGCATGAAATACCTCCAGATTGATCCGTTTCTCATAATAGCTGACCCGGAACAGATAGTATGGACTGGTTCGCGGATCGATATATTTACATGGATACGCAGTTTCCCGCTCAATAACAGGCATCCGTTTATTCGACTCAAAATAATACCAGAAAAACCCGCGTCTCAGTCTCACGGCAAAGCCTTCAAACTGAGGCAGTATCTCCTCCAGCGCCCGCTGAAGCGTTCCCGGGACCACCTCTTCCTTTAGTGTTACCGATATTCTGTATACATTACTTAAATGCTCATTGGCAATGACAGGAAATATTTTCGCCGTATTGTCAAGACGTCTCCATCTCTCCCCCTGTGGACTCTTCTTCATCGCAAAACTCCATCCTTTCCAACTGCCGCACTCTCCTGAACCTCAAAGGCAAAACGGCTCCGTTCCCTAAAATTCCAGGAGCATATCATACCAGACAGCCCCGCCGTGAACCGATGCCGACAGCCCCAGATTCCGATAGCCGAATTTCTCATAGTAATGGATCAGACGGTCCTTGCAGGTCAGAATCATCCCCTTTTTCCCCCGCGCTTTCGCCTCCTGCATCAAGCGGTTCATCAGATCCGCCGCGACCCCCTGCCTCCGGAACTCCGGTATCACATCGAGTCCGAAAACACTCTGATACAGCCCCTCCGGGCGGTGGAGCCCGCTGTCCTCGAACATCTCATCACGGATGGTTCTCTCATCAGTCACACAGCCGTTGATAAAGCCGATGATTCTGCCGTTCTCATCCTCTGCTACAAAAAAGCTGTCCGGAAATGTCTCGATCCGCTGCCGAAAGGACGCTTCCACCGCTGCCTCCGCTGTCGGAAAACACAGCGCTTCCACTTCTGTCACCTGATCTAAGTCTTCTATTTTAACGTTTCTGATCGTGTAATCCATCTGTCTGATCCCTTCTTATCATTCGTTTTTATCACTGTTTTATTCCCGCGGGCAACGAGCCGGACGCGCTGGCGCGACCATTTGGCGACTGCCGGCAGATAAAAGAAAAGGCGGAATCTGCGGCGTCAGACCCGCAGATATCCTCCTCTTCCATCGTCTCCTCTATGACTGGGCGCGGAAATAGTATCCGACCCCCCATTTCGTATGAACATATTTTGGATCGCTGGGGCTCGGCTCTATCTTCTCACGAAGACGTCTGACATGGACATCCACGGTTCTGACATCACCGGAATCCATGGCCTTGTTCCCCCACACATACGTAAGCAGCTGTTCCCGGCTGTAAACCTTATTCGGATTACAGGCCAGAAGCTCCAGCAGATCGAATTCCTTTGCTGTTAAATTGATCTCTTTTTCGCCGATAAATACACGCCTGCTGTCCCGGTCCAGCTTTAAATCGCCGGAAGTCACCACATTGGACCCGGCCCGGCTCTCCCGCCTGTTCTTCTTCGTATTCCGACGCATAATTGCCTTGATTCTGGCCTTAACTTCCAGGATATTAAACGGTTTCGTAATATAGTCATCGGCGCCGTATTCCAGCCCCAGAATCTTATCCATGTCGTTGCCCTTTGCCGTCAGCATGATAATCGGCATCTCGGAAAACTCCCGTATGGCCTGGCAGACCTCGTAACCGTCAAACTTCGGCAGCATCACATCGAGAAGCACCACATCATACTCCTTCTGCTTTGCTAAATTGATGGCTTCCTCTCCGTCATAGGCGCAGTCCACCTCCATGTTGTCCTGCTCCAGACTGAACCGGATTCCCTTCACAATCAGTTTCTCATCATCCACTACTAAAATACGAGCCATGTCACACCTCTGTCTTCCACTCACACTGTTATGTCATCTTTAATCTTTTCAAATGCTGCGTTCTTAATACCGGATATCTTCTTGATATCCTCAATCTTCTGAAACCCGCCATGGCTTTCCCGATAAGCGATGATATCATCGGCTTTTGCTTCTCCGATCCCCTTTAAGGTCATCAGTTCTTCCCTGGTGGCCGTATTCAAATTCACTTTCTCTTTTGCCGCGCTGCCGCCCGGCTCACTTCCAGATCCGGCTGCGGCCATGCCCGGTACCATAACGCCGCCGCCCATGCTGCCGCTTCCGCTGGCGGAATCAATCCCGTAGCGTTCCGCCCCTTCCATGGATTCTCCATCCGGAACCACAATCTTCATGCCGTCACTGACAATCTGTGCCATGTTCAAATACTGCTGTGCCGCGCGTTCGGTAAATCCGCCGGCCCGCTCCACAACCTGGAAAATTCTGCTTCCCTCTTCCATCTCATAGACGCCCGGCAAAAGGACTTCCCCACAGATATGTACGTAGCAGACCGCTGCCGTTGTACTTTCAGAAACCGGAGTCTGTAATACTTCTGACGTCTCTGATGCCTCACCGGATCCTTTATCATCCGGCCCGCTTTTTTCCTCCGGCATCTCTTCTCCCCGGCTCATCTCTGTGTCACCGGGGCCGCTCAAAACCGACAGTTCTCCGGATTCCCATCCGCCCTGTCGTCCATCACAGCTGCAGCATATGCATGCAGCCAACACGCATATGAGTATGACAGCCGTTTTTACTGCCTGATATCTATATTTCATGATATCCCTCCTCTTTTCTCAGGGAATGGATACCATCTTCAGCCTATGATACTATTCTACAAAAAGATACCAGTAAATACAAGCACTATTTCCAAGTTTAAGCGAAAGGTTCCGCCGGGCAGGAAGAGGCACGGGACAGTAGCACACGCCAGAGGGCGGGACGGGCATATCGGAGTTTTTTGAGCAGAAGCCCGCGGACAGCAGAAAAACCGTCTGACAGCCAGAGGTGCCGGACGGTTTTTCTGCGTAACTTTGTTAATTAAATATGATAATACCGATCACAGCTACCACCGCGCCAATCAGCTTTTTCCATTCAAATCCGGCTTTTTCCACACCGAACAGTCCAAACAGTTCGATTCCGTACGCCACGATGATCTGGGATATAACGATGATAAGCGCCGCCTTCGCAGGCCCCAGTGACCCCATACTGCGCACTACGGTATATGTGATAAAGGCGCCGATAATTCCGCCCAGAAGCATGTATTTCGGCTCCACCTGGAGAATCCCCGAAATATTTTCCCTTCCTGAAAAATACCAGATGACAACACAGGTGATAAATGCAGTAAGCTGCACCCAGCCGGCAGATACCCATATGCTGGTCTGCTTCGTAACCCCAGTATTCAAAACTCCCTGGATGCTCATCAGCGCTCCTGAAATCAATGCTATGATAAAGCCTGTCATAGAATAACCTCCAAATCCGTCATGCATTTCTAATCTTTCCCTTATCATGCGCAGAATTGGAACTTCTATTCATCCACATATCATCTTGACACCGTACTGTTTTTGCGATATACTCACACACGGAAAAGAAAACAGAAAAAGACACGCTAGGGGAGCCGCTTGGCTGAGAATGGTATTATTTACATGACCCTCACTACTTGAACCGGATAATGCCGGCGTAAGGAAGCAGTATGATCCATACTTCATGAAAAGTAGTCCCCTCCTGTGTGCAAACAAAGGAGGATTTTTTTATGTCATTTTTCTTAACCTATGCGGCGGACAGCGAAGAGTATGTACTGAAGCCCGCCGGTTATGGCCTGCTTATCGTATTGCTGGCCGCGCTGCTGTTTGTCATCTATAAACTGGGTAAAGCATCGCTTAAGACGCAGCAGATGCAGACGAAACAGCTCGTTTACTGTTCCGCCGCCATGGCTCTTGCAGTCGTGACTTCCTTCATCAAAGTGGCGTCCCTGCCCTTCGGCGGTTCCATCACCTTATTTTCCATGATGTTCATCTGCCTGATCGGCTACATCTATGGAGCCAGAACCGGACTGATCACCGGCCTGGCCTACGGCATCCTGCAGTTCATCGTAGAACCGTATATCTACGCCCCGCTTCAGGTGCTTCTCGACTATCCGCTGGCATTCGCCGGACTGGGACTGGCCGGATTCTTCAGTTCGAAAAAGCACGGCCTGATTATCGGCTACCTCGTGGGTATCTTCGGCCGTTATATCTGTCATGTGTTATCCGGCTACATATTCTTTGCCGCTTATGCACCGGAAGGCATGAATCCGTTTTTCTACACACTCGGTTATAATGCGACCTACATCGTACCGGAGGCAATCGCAACTGTTATCGTCTTCAGCCTGCCGCCTGTGGCAAAGGCAATTGCCCAGGTAAAAAAACAGGCGATCAGTTCGTAGCCGGGCCGATCTGATAAGTGGAAGGAGGGGCTGCACCGCTTGGTACAGCCCCTGACTGCTATTCTACATGATATCGATCCAGGTAATCATCTCTCCTTCCCCCCTGTTATTCCACAGAAAATAGGGAACTGCCTTTAGTTTCACTGCCTGTTTTTCCACGAAAGCCTTCTCATATAAGCATTCCTGCCTTCTGCCGCTGTAACGCACTCCAGGAACTGTTATTCCATAATAACCGCCCAATGTTTCTTCCCAGTAAAGTTCCGGTTTTCCCTGTACATCCACCCGGCATTCATGAAGATACGGTCCGTTATCAGCCTCTTCCAGACAGTAAACCAGAGGTCCCCGGATTAAGGCTGCTTTGCCCGCATCATAGAATATCCGCTGATCTGCCTGACAAAAAGAAGGCTCCATCTCCAGAACCCATTCCAGAACATCCCCATCCTTCCATTCCCGTTTTACCACCAGATATCCTCTCTCCACAGAGAAGTCCGTCACACTATGCTGATTCATGGTCAGAGAATAGCGGACGCACCACTGCGGAATCCGCAAAGCAAGCTCTCCGGATACCGGGTTCTCGCTTTCAAATCGAAAAACAGATCTGCCCTTCCACGGGAGTTCTGACTCCTGTATCAATCGGAAGGTTCCGGATGGCAGCGTCACCTCCCGTTCACTTCCAATATATTGATGAACATAAAACCGTTCTCCGTCTACAGAATAAATCAGGCTCTGTAAATCCGCTATTGTCCGGGCAATGTTGGGCGGACAGCAGGCACAGGCATACCAGGCCTGACGTACGGTTTTTACATGATGCCGCTCAGGATTAGCTTCGCAGACCTCTGGCACGGCCTCCAGCGGGTTGACATAAAAAAAGTGTCTGCCATCCAGTGACAGCCCTGAAAGCACCGTATTATAAAGAGCCTTCTCAATCACATCCGCATAACTTGAATCCGCTTCGTTAAGAAGCATCTCCATAGCAAAACGAATCAGCCCCACCGAGGCGCATGTCTCACTGTAATTCGTGTCGTTAGGCAGATCATACGCCCTGGTAAATGCTTCCCCGGACGGTGTCGAACCGATGCTTCCGGTTATATACATCTGTGTTCCGGTTATATTTTTCCAGAGTTCCCTGCAGGTATCGAGAAGCTTCTCATCACGGCAGCAGCCCGCCATGCGCGCCATGGCTGCATACATATAAACGGCTCTTACGGCATGGCCAACCGCTTTCTTCTGCTGCCGCACCGGAATATGGAACTGATTATAATACGCATAGGGATACTGATTGTATTCCCGGTTAGGTTCATCTACCTGGCCTCTGGTCCAGTGGCTTATCCGTCCCCTCCGCTCAAACTCTTCCTCGAAAAACCGGTTGTTTCCACGCGCTTCCAGAAAATAGGAAGACAAGTTCAAATACCGTTCTTCGCCTGTAACATCGTACAGCTTTAACAGCGCCAGTTCGATCTCCTGATGTCCCGGATAGCCGTGGAATTTCCCCTCCTCCGGGCCAAATGTCCTGTCAACGCAGTCGGCCAGCCGGCAGGCCGCCTTGAGGAGACCGTCTTTACCGGTCCCTTTGTGATAGGCCACAGCGGCCTCTATGAGATGGCCTGCACAGTAAAGTTCATGGCACTCCAACAGATTGGTCCATTTCCGGTCAGGTTCCTTCAATTGATAATAGGTATTTAAGTAACCGTCTTCCTGCTGGGCCGATACAATATAGCCAATAATTTCATCCGCCTTTTGTTCCAGATCTTCATCTCTTCCGTACTGCAGGATATCTCCCACCGCTTCAATCCATTTATACAGATCACTGTCCTGAAAAACAAAACCGGAAAATTCCCCTTCTTTCACGCCTGCAGCTATCTGAAAGTTTCTCACCGCGTGACTTTCCGTTTCGCATGGGATCCGGTCCGTTAAAATCCCCCATTGGTAGGGAATCAGCTGCTCCCTGACAAGCTTTAAATACCGGTCCCAAAAGGGTGATTTGATCATGCAGTCCATCTATTTATCCTCCTTTTCTGCCTGATGCAGAGATTCGCTGTACTCCTTCGGTGTACAGCCCACATATTTCTTGAACACTGAAATAAAATAGCTGTTATTCTGAAATCCCGTCATATCTGCCACTTCACTCCCTTTAAAACCACTGATCGCCAGCAGAAGCTTCGCCTTTTCCAGACGGTATTCCGTAAGATACTGGACAAATGATTTCCCAGTCTCCTTCTTAAACAGCTCTGAAAAATAGTTTTTATTGAGAAACACCACCTCACTGATGGATTCTAAGGAAATATCCTCGTGGTAATGGTCCTCCATGTAATTGAGCGCCTTACGGATCACCCGGCTGCATCCGTTAGAATCCACAGGCATATCATCCGTTAAGTGCTCTGCCTTCAGCTTCCGTATCTCCGTCTCCATCAGCTGTACCTTTTTGCGATGCTTTTGGCTCTGCATCCATTCCGCCTTCACCGTCTTTAGAAGCTAATACATCTCCTCCGGTTCCACAGGCTTTAAGATATAGCCTCTGGCTCCATTGGCAATGGCTGCCTTCGCGTATTCAAAATCCGTATAGGCACTGACAAAAACACAGATAATTTCGGGACTGATCTTTTTTACTGCCTCCAGCATATGAATCCCGTCCAAACCGGGCATCTTGATATCCGATATAACAAGATCAGGTTTTAAACTTCTGCAAAGCTTTAATGCTTCCTCCCCATCTCCTGCCTGCCCCGTCACTTCAATCCCCAGATGAAACGATTCTAATAAATCTGCCAGCAAATAGCGGACATTCTCCTCATCATCCACGAGTACGGCTTTAAAATCCCCCATCTCCTTCCTCCTTTTCTATCTCAATGCGGAAAGACACACTGGTTCCTTTCCCCGGTTCACTTATGATTTGTAAGCAGCCGGATGCTCCGTAGCTTAAGAAAAGCCGCTTATTCACATTCTTTAGACCAATGCTTTTCCCACTTCCCATCCCACTTTTCTCCGTTCCAATTTCCTTCGTGGCAAAATCCATGATATCCCCGGAAAGCTCTTTCAGCCGTTCCGCCTCGATTCCCAGCCCGTTGTCCTTCACTTCTACGTAAAGCGTCTCGCCGTTTACCGAACAGGTAATCATAATCCATTTTAATCCGTTTTTCAGTTCAAGGCCATGGATAAAGGCGTTTTCTACCAGAGGCTGAATCAGCAGGCGGGCCATTCTGCATTCCCTGGAACGCGGGTCGATGTTATAAAGCACCTGAATAGACCGCTGAAAACGATATTCCTGTATCCGGATGTAGTTTTTCACATAGGTCAGTTCTTCCTCCAGCGTCACTTTCTCCTTACCGTCACTTAAAATATACCGGTACATCATCCCCAGGGCTTCCGCAATGCTTTCTATATCTCCATTATGTTCCCGAATAGCAAGCCCCCGGATCAGTTCAAAGGAATTAGCCAGAAAATGGGGATTAATCTGAGCCTGAAGCGCCAGGAGTTTTGCATTGATGTTTTCGGTTCTGATCTCAGTCATCTTTGTCATCATATCATCCATTTTTGAGATCATGGAATTATATCCCTGTTCCAGAATACGTATCTCTTCAAACTGGCTGATGGTGTGAATCTCCACCAGTTCCCCTGATTCCAGCCGCTTCATTCTTCCCGTCAGCTTCTGCAGCGGCCCGGTTAAATAGCCTGCATACTTATATACACTCCAAACCGATACCGGCATGATAATCAGCAAAAGAATGATGGAGGAGGTCAGATTGTCCTTTAAGCTTTTTAAGGCAAACGCGTTGCTGTATCTGACCTGGAGATTCCAGCCGTTATTTAACGGATAGACCAGATGGTAACCGGAATCCATATCGCCAAAGCCAAAATTCTTATAAACAATGCGGTCCGTTTTTTCTCCAATAAAAGAGCGGTCCGGAAACCAGAATATAGTTTCGTCTCCGGCCGTCACATAGGCCAGACAGTATCGGTCTAAATTAATCATCTTTAATATTTCTTCCATATAAGATGCCCGCATATCAATCTGAAGAACGCCTCTGCGCTCCTTTCCCTGTCTCAGACGGTAGACATTTTTCAGATAGGAAAATACCTCATCCGAATCGGGAACCAGTTGGTATTCCGGTACAGAGGGCGGCACATAGCAGTCATCACCACCGCTCTCTTCCAAAAGGGATATCCTGCTGTTTCCATAGAAATGTTCCCGGCTCACATTAGAATCCGTTGTATAAAGCCGGTCATAATTATCCAGCCAGTAGATATTGGTGACAAAAGGAACGGCCCTGCGAAACGTCTGAAACTGGTTCTCCGTGTTTTTGAAAAAGTCAATCCCCTCTTTTGTCCAGACCGGACGGATTCGATCATATTCCTCGGATTGGGTCAGACTGTCCACAATCTGGTACTGCAGCACGTCCAGCTGATTTAACATATTATTTAAGCTGTTCCTGGCCTGTTCCGACATTTTTATGATCTCTTCCTGATTCTGCAGGATCGTATATCGGTAGATCTGATAAAGATGAAGACCGCTTAAACAGACTGTAACAAGCAGTATCAATATCACGTTGGAACGGATCATATCGGATCTGATTGTTTTCTGCATAAAGCGGCCCTCCTGTCATCTTCTATTCTGCTGCTGTATATGATTCCTCTTGTTCAACCCAAAATTCTTCCCGGTCCAGGAATGCTGCGCCAATCTGTTCGATCACCAGATTTTCTTTATCCGGAATATATTTTGCACCATTATACCACATCATCCACCCATTCTGCACCTTAAGAACATACGGCTTATAGACGGCTTTTTCATCAAAGCCATCAACATCCGGAGCAATTATAGGATTGGCCGGATACCGCTCCCAGCCGCTGATCCCGTCCTTTGATCTGGCCAGTCCGATGGCTGCCCGGTCCACATGGATAAAACCGATATAGAACATATAATAGTAATTCTTCCATTTCAGTACCTGACAGGCTGCTACCTTCTCTCTTTCCCATGGATTCTTCTCTTCCTTACGAAGAACAGGATTTGACACCTCTTTCTCCCAGTTTCTTCCATCACGGCTCCAGGCATATCCAACGGCGTCCGGTTCATGGTTTCCGCCTCCGCTGTACCACATCTTATATACTCCCGTCTCCTCCTCATATATCACATGGGGACACATGACTGCCTTCTGCTCCCATGGCTGATCCGGCACAAGAACCGGGGTGTTAAACCGTTCCCAGTGAATTCCATCCCTGCTGGAGGCGTACCCGATACAGGAACGGCCTTCATTCGTATATGGCTTCATCTGTCCGGAATACCACATTTCATAAATGCCGTCTCTTTTTATCACACTGGGCCGGTTCAGTTCATCCGCATCCCACAGTGATTCCGGATTCGGCCTTAAAACTTCCACCGGTTCTTTCCAGTTCAGCCCGTCTTCACTTTCCGTATAGCCAATGCACTCGTGCGGGCGCCAGGAAAACCACATCCTGTAAATTCCGTCCTCGTGAAGAACCGATAAATCGAAACACGTTCCATATTCTCCGCCCAGCACCGGGTTTTTCTCATATTTTCTCCACCCATCACTGGTTCCATATGGGTAAACCGCCAGATTTTCCGGCGTATCCCAGAAAAAACGATCCTCGTATCTGGTTACATAAAAACCACTCTTTGCTAATTCTTCGCTGTACTTCAGCATAAGTATCCTCCTCTATTTTTCTTTTTCTATCAGGCTGCATTCAGCCCTTGATGGAACCGGCCGTCATTCCTTTTACAATCTGTTTCTGGAACATGGCGTAACAGATAATGACAGGAATCACCATGATCATAACCGTAGCCGTAATCAACCCGTAATCGGCCGCATACTGAGACCTCATATTATAACAGACCTGGTTTAGAGTAATCAGATTCTGTCTGGATATGATAAGAAGGCTTAAAAAAAGATCATTCCAGCAATTGATAAGTACAAAGGTTCCCACTGTGGCCAGCCCTGCTTTCGATAGCGGCAGCATAATCTTTAAAAAAGTCTGCAGTCTGTTGCAGCCATCAATTCTCGCCGCATCCTCCAGTTCATCCGGCAGCCCCATCATAAACGGGACCAGAATAAAGATGCTGAAAGCTAAATTCGTGACAATAAACGCCAGTATGACACCCACTCTGGTATTTAATATCCCTACTCTGCGGAAGATCAGAATAAAAGGGATAATAATGGCATTAATCGGAATCATAATTCCCAGGGAATAATAATGATACAGTCCCCTGTTCTTCCATACCTTGGCAATAATGTACGCACTCATGGCGCTTAAGATCACTACAACGGTCACGGCGGCGGCGGCATATAAAATACTGTTTAACAGATGAACCGGAATATCTGCCACCTGCCAGGCTTCCGCATAATTTTCCCACTCTGGCTGTCTCGGTATCCCAAAGGGCGATCCATAGATTTCCTCGCTCGATTTAAGAGAACATAAACCAATCCAGAACAGGGGATAGAGTGTGATAAACGTCATAAAGACAAGTACTGCATATCGCAGTATTCTAAAAGGATTTAATTTTTTATGCATAACCGGCCTCCTAATCATTTCTGTTTATGAATGCAAAGATACGGTTTACAATCATTGTAACGGCCAGCGCCAGAATCAGCATGCAGACAGCTACCGCAGTTCCCCTCCCGATCGAGGAATCCACGAAAGCCTCCTTATACATGTAGATAGAGAGAAATGTACTCTCCGCCCCCGGTCCTCCCTGGGTCATAAGGTAAGGAATATCAAAAGTCTTAATGGAACCTGTCAGGCAGATAACAACACATACCTGGATCATTGCCTTAATATTGGGAATCATAATACGGAAAAATATATCAACGGTATTGGCTCCGTCTATGTAAGCGCTCTCGATTAATTCTTTGGGAACAGACTGCATTCCAGCCAGAAGAATGATAAAATGGTAACCGATGTACTGCCAGATTCCAGGCATAATAACGGAAAATAATACCACCCCTGGATCAGTAAGCCAGTTTTTAATCATACCCTTCCAGCCCATCGCTTCAAAAAATGCATTTACCGGGCCAAAGGCCGGGTTAAAAAACAGAGAAAACATAAGACCGATTACGGTAGCCGAGATAACAACAGGCACAAAATACACGGACTGGAAAAAATGGAAGCCACGAACTGTGCGGTACACAAGGTATGCCAGAATCAGAGCCAGAGGAAGCTGAATGCAGACACCAGCCGCCATGCTTTTTAAGGTATTGAAAATTACTTTCTTAAAGTATCTGTCGTTGGTAAACAGATCCACAAAATTAGCCATCCCGATAAATTTTGACTGAGTAACGCCATCCCATTTTAAAAGGGAAAAATACAACGATGTAATCATGGGGACAATTAAAAATATTGTGTATAAAACAAACGATGGAATATGGAAACAGATAGAAAAAATCCATTTTCCCTTCTTTATATTATTTTTTTTCTTCATTCTAAGTTCCATGGCAACCCCCTTTCACAGAAGATCCGGGAATCAGGATGCAAAGATTCCCGGATCTTTCAGTTGTTAATTTTCCTTTGCCGCTGTCAGAGACTTGTTGATATTTTCAATCACCTGATCCGGCGTGCTGATTCCCGCCATTAATTCATCAATTCCATCAGCAAAGTCAGTCCAGCACTCCGTTTTCGGACACGCCTGCGGAAGGTTGGGACAGGATTCTTTTCCTCTTGCAAATTCAATCACTTCAGCCAGTTTCTGTTTTTCAACCTTATCCGCATCGACTTCTATATCCAGTCTGGAAGGGATACCTCCGCCGCTGTAGAGAGTAAGTTCCTGAATTTCGCGTGAATAAAGATAATCCATCAGTTCGATCACCGCATCTTTTTTATCCGGATCCTCCCATGCACTTCTGGAAATTACATACCCCATGTCTCCTCCTGACCGTGCAAAATTCGACGTATCCCTTGTTCCGCCCGGCATACCTGGTGCCGGAATAATAACAGTCTTATCTGCCATCTCCTTAGACATATTGGACAACTGCCATGTCCACGCATAGATCATGGCTGCTTTTCCTTCGTTATACATGGCAAAATGCTGGTTCCAGTCTCCAATGGAAATCGTATCAGACGGGAACAGCTTGTTCTCCCTCATAGTCTCAATGATTTCAAGAGTCTTTCTGATATTCGGTGTATCTACAGTATACTCTTCATTTATCTTTCTGAAATCTTCCTGACAGTCAGGCATCTGTCCTAATATTTCGGCAACAAACTCATGAGCAGGATTTCCGCCCTTAGAACCCATGGCAAAAGGAACAATACCGTTTTCATTAAATACCTTTCCCACTGCAATCATATCATCAAGCGTTTTCGGCAGTTCCAGACCGTATTGATCAAATAACTCCTGATTGCAGAACCATACCCCGTACTCCAGTCCAAGGGTAATGGTAGCCAGAGTTCCATTGGCTGACGTTCTGTCAAAGGAATCCTGCGGAAAGAGTTCCCTCTTGATGTTCTGGGATGCATCCAGATACTCGTCAAAGGGAATGATGACGTCTGCATCCAGAAGCATGGCGGAATTGCCGCCGCTTCCCCAGTAAAGGAATACATCCGGTACCGTATTGCTGGCCACGTCAGTCTTTATCTTAGCTTTTAATTCATCACCCAGAATATTCTCGTGCTCCAGTTTAAATTCAGATGCATGTTCTTTGGCAAACTGGTCTACTGCATCATAAACCGGTTTTGTCTTTGGATCAGAAGGTGTCTGCCAGCTGACCAGGCGTATCGTTGGAACGTTCCCTTTCTGGGCTGTTTTTTCCTGTTCTGTCGATTGTTCCCGGGCAGCGGCAGTAGTTTCCTGACCACCGCCGACAGCTTCCGTTCCCTGCTTTTTCCCACATCCTGCAAGCAGACTGCCGGCCATGGCTGCACATAAAACAATACCCAATACCTTTTTTCCTGTTTTTCTCATAAGTTTCCTCCTTAAAACGCGGTATATCCGCCATCAATTACATAGTCTGATCCGGTTACAAAACCTGATGCATCTCCTGCCAGGTATACAATAAGAGCCTTAAGTTCATCGGCCTGACCGAAACGGCGCAGAGGTGTCCACTGTTCGAAATTGGATTGTCCCACTTCCTCCGGCTTTAACGGTGTATCACTCCACGTCCTGATATAGCCGGGACTTACGGTATTGACCCGTATTCCATGTCTGGCCCACTCCACAGCCAGACTCTTCCCCAGCATAATCACCCCTGCCTTGGAAGAATTATACGCACATTGGCACTGTGGGATATTTGCGATATGCCCTGACATGGAAGCAGTCAGAATTATGGAACCTGAAATATGATTTTCTATCATACTGCGTCCTGCTGCTCTTGCAGTTATAAAGGCTCCTGTCAGATTTACCTCTATCACCCGTTTGAATTCTTTTAACGGCATGTCCTCTGCCGGAATATCCTGGAACGTACCGGCATTACAGAAGCAGATATCCAGTTTTCCCCATTCAGCCGCCACGTTTTCAACCACAGCCAGAATCTCTTCCTCTGCCGTAATATCTGCCTGAAACGCCAGGGCATGTTTCCCTGTCTTCCTGATCTCTTCTGCAGTCTGAAATACCTCTTCTTTTAAATCAACGACCGCAACATCAGCGCCGGCCTCCGCTAAAGCGAGAGCACAGGCCTTTCCGATTCCATGAGCCGCACCTGTCACAATAGCGGTTTTACCGCATAGCCTCATTTCTTCTAAAATCATTCTCTCAACCTCCAAATTGTCCGCGAATATATTCAATTCCCTGGCGGGCCAGCTTGAGACGGGATTCCAGTGACAGATCCGGATCGAGATCACGCCACATCCTCATATTATGTCCCTGAACGCCGCCGAATTTATAAAAAGACTCTACAATTACAGCTTTGTCATAGCCAATGTCCCGAAGTGCCCGTCCCACCTCATTCCATGGAATTCTGTCTGTATGATAGGGAACCTTCCTGTTAGGCTCACTCACATGAAAATGTCCAAGATAGCCCCTGGCGCTACGTATAGCTTCAGGTAAACTGTCTTCCTCAATATTCATATGGAAGCAGTCTAACAGCAGCTTACAGTTTGGGCTTCCCACTGCCTTGCAGACCTCTATTCCTTCTGCCGCTGTATTCATAAGATAATGCTCGAACCGGTTGACAATTTCCAGATTTACGGTTACATTGTTATCTTCCGCCGTCTTCATCACCTTTCTTAAGCCGGCAATACAGTTGTCCTTTCTCCTCTTTTTATCATCAGGCTCAATCACCTGTAACGAATAATCGGCAGGCCAGTTGGAATATACAATTCCGCCAATCCCGGTTGCTCCAAGCACCCCCATACTCTCAATAATCCGTTTCAAATGCTCTACTGCCTTTTCTCTGTTCGCCTCATCTTCGCCGGCCATATCCCAGCCTGCAGGATAGCCGAACGTAAAGGCCGGTTCAATCCCAATCTCTTCCATATACATTTTAAGTTCTCGAATTTTATCCTTTTCCATGTCAAACATCTCTTTCGTAGGAAAAAATTCAAATACATCAGAACCGGCTTCCTTTGCCTGCTTTAAGCACTCCCGCACCCCCAGTTCATCATACCAGCTTCCCAAGTGTCCAAAATGTATTCCATACTTCATATCAGTTAAAACCACCTCTCATACTCAATTTCAGCTTCATAATCAGATTCCTGACGACGTTTCCGGAATATCGTCTTTGGCCGCGCGGATATTCTTATCCAAACCAATCATTGATATCCGCCGCCTTTATATTTATTATATACAACGGTATCGGGATACTAAATCCAAAATATATCATATTTATATAGTTTTCTTCGGTTTTTGAGTTTATTTTAGGTGTTATGCTGCAATTTTTATATTATAGGAGCCCTTTTCTGCAATAAAAAATACGCAGAAAGATATTGCATCCTCCTGCGTATTTCATTCTTATGTATCTTTAAATCCAATGTTCCCATTCTTTCGACAGATACGCCTTTGTTCCCTTAAGCATATCGATCACCAGCAAACGCACATCTTTTTCAGATGGCTTTTTCGCTTTCACATTCGGATCTTCCAGAAAAGCCTCAACAACCAGTTCTAAATCCGGGCTGAGAGCCGCTCTCATCGTCTTATCATGTACACGAACGTGAGGCATTATCAGGTCTAAGACCGGCTGAGGAAGACTTCCCGCCATAATCGGCCGGATACTGTTCCTGTCAAAAATGGCATTCGTCTCCACCACCTCATCGACCGGCAGATTACTGATCTGTCCGTCTGTATTGGGTATATTAACATTCGAGACCATTCGTCCCAAACCGCACAGCGCCTTGATCAGCAGAATTCCCTCTTCTCCTGTCGGTTTCAGTTCCACCTGCTCCTCCCGTTCAAACAGCTTCCGGCTCTTTTCCAGTCGTTCTTTTAAATCATTCTTTCTCCAGTCCACTGTGGTCAGGCCAAATTTCCACGACTTTACCGTCTCCGGATCCTTCAAATAGAGATCGCCAGGCATAAACTCAGCCAGATGGCGGTCACCTGCGGCCGCTATCATACCATACTTCTTAAATAAGTCAAATTTCACCCGGTGAGCGCAGTGAAACGCAGAATTCATCCAGCTTCTATCCTTTTCCTGGAACCCTTCCTCAAAATGACTGTCAATATAATCTCTGTATACAGGAAATAAGTCAATTCCTCTGTATGACGCATAGTCAAACCATGTAAAATGATTGATCCCCAATACGTTGACATGAATATCGCTTCTCTCAATATCCTTCAGGCCAAGCATCTGTTCTGTAATACCCTTTAAGACACGCTGAGTGCCAAACACTTCATGGCAGCATCCAAAGGCCTTAATTTCAGGAAATACGCAATAAAGTACCTTCACACACAGCGTCATTGGATTGGTATAATTGATTACCCATGCGTCCGGAGAATATTTTTTAATCGCCTCACCAATCTCAACAAACATCGGCAGGGTTCTCAAAGACCTCATAATTCCTCCCGGCCCTGCCGTATCCCCCACTGACTGCCAGATTCCCAGACGTTCCGGTGTATGTACATCCACAGCCATCTCATCGAACGTTCCCGGCAGAATAGAAATCACTACAAAGTCAGCACCCGTAAGAGCAGACTCCAGACTGCTGTATGTCTCATAATTCCATTTGCCGGATGCGTCCTCTCTTGTACTTAAATCATTGCCGATTCTTTCATTATGGCCGGCCGCTTCCATGTCAATGTCATACAGCCGGATTGTACCGGACATATTTTTTTCCATAGCCAGGTCTGTCATAAATGTCCATGCCCAGCCTCTGGAGCCCCCTCCTATATATGCGATCTGAAGATCTGAAACCGCATTCTGCTTCTCATCATAATTCATAACTGCCTCCTCTATACGTCTCACAGGCTTTTTCCATCATACGTATCCTCTCATAGGGCAGATTACCGGGCAGTGTACAGTCACTGGCCAGAATAAAACCCGGATAATCATTTTCCGCCAGGATATTATGGACTTCCCGTTCCAGTTCTTCCGGGCTTCCGGAAATCAGGATCTGGCTGCCGTCATCCATGCCTCCCATGATCACCTTCCCCGGAAACAGCTTTCTTCCCTCAAAAAGCTTCACACCACTCTCCAATATTCCCCAGTTTACCGCTTCACACGGATAATCCACGTAGCGTTCTAAATCTACAAGCGGTTTGCACATGTGCAGAATATTACCGATAGGCGCATGGTCAATCTCTCTCATCAACTGCTCTTCCAGGGGCGCTATATAACGTGCATGCTCTTCGGCGGTAAATCCATCACGTTCTCCGCCCAGAGCGGCATAGTAGATCCCGTCAGCCCCCGCTGCAATACACTCTTCTGCCAGAATCGTCAGAGACTCGGCAATCGCCTGATAAGCACTGTATACACTGTCGGGATTTGTACGCAGATGATACAGCTGGGCGTAACGCCCCACCTTATCATATCTGGAACACTGCATCAGCGCATGGGAAGCCGATGCCACGATCCCGTGTACCGTGGCAATCACAGGCGCATCGTCTGCGGTACTGTCTACGATCCTTTTAACCAGTTCCACCTGAGAACGGATAAACGGATGGTTTCTTCCACACGCTTTCACATCAGCCCAGTCCGCAGCCTCCATAATTGGGTGTTGGACGGGGTATAAATTTTCATTCATAACCTTACAAATATCAGTTTTTGTTTCTTCAAAATATTTTAAATGTGCAGCAAGGGCCTCCTCCCCATGATGCTGCTCCGTGGGAAAATGCATCCAGAAGCCCATCGGCGTCCTGTCTGGCTCTTCTCCCTTAAATACTGCTGTTATCCGTTCTCTGCGGTTCATAACCTGTCCTTTCCAAAGGCGTCGGTTAAAGAAACAGCTCCTTCCCAATCGTGGCAATGTCATCGTGCAGCAGCTGTTCCGCTTTTTCAAAGTTGCGTTCCATCAGCGCATGCTCAATTTCGATATGATATTTCTTCTCAGAATTATTAAAAAATTTATCCTGTTTTTCCGGCGTACTGAGCATGTGGGCATAGGCACGCCATTCCAGCTTAATCAGCTTGGCGATTACGTCCACAGCAAGGTCATTTCCGCCAAAAGAGCACATTGTAGTGTGAAACAGTGTATTATGCATCCAACGCTTCTGTACGTCAATATTGCCCGTAATCACATCTTCCATCCAGTTTTTATTCAGCGTCCGTATTTTTTCAAGCATTTCTTCATTAAAAGACTCTGACATCTTCCGGAATGCATTCATCTCGATTAAAAGTCTCAGTTCCGTAGAATTCGTAATATCCTTTTGGGTCACAGGGATAATCTGGTATCCCAGGCGGGGAATGCTGCGCAAAATTCCCTCATTGCAGAGTTCTATTAAGGCCTCCCGCACTGGAGCCTTGCTTACTCCATATAATTCTATAAACTGCTTCTCTGTGAGGAACTCATCGGGTGGAAAACGCTCAACAACCAAATCATTAAAAATTTTCGTATATACCTGTTCTTTTAAACTCATTTTTTTAGCTGCCATAACCATTTTCCTCCGAATATCTATTTCTTTATCCCGCCATTTTTCCGTTCTTAATTAATAAAACTAACCTAATTTATTAAGTATTAGTGTACCATTCGCACAAACTTCTTGCAAGTCGTTTCGATATGCTGCCAGGTTCTCCAGCGGGTTAGAATTCAGGAACAGAATATCAGCACATTTGCCTTCTTCGAGGCTGCCTGTCTCTCCCCATATTCCTAAAAGCCTGGCGGCATGTTCCGTAGCACTTTTAATAATATCTTTTCTTGCCATGCCGGCATGTTCCATATAGAGCATCTCGTCGGCAAACTCCCCCTGATCCATAAAGAATCCGCCGCTGTCACGCCCAAATGCAATCAATACCCCCTGATCATACGCCTCTTTAAAACGCTTCCTCTTATCGCCTATCATAGCGCGGGAAGCAAAGATAGCGTCCGGAACAATTCCACATCCCACTTCACTGGCTGCAGCAATCTCATAGGGCGTAAACGTTGGAACTACATAAACGCCCTGCCTGATAATCTGCTCATTAATCTCCGGATCTAAATAAGTGGCATGCTCGATAGAGGCAGTACCCGCCTTAAGCAGAATTTCCATTCCTGCCCTGCTGTGACAGTGGCAGGCCACTTTTTTTCCGTGTTTGGCGGCTTCAGACACCATGGCCGCCAGTTCATTAAGCTCCAGTTCCACAGCCCCCGGATCTTCTCCAGCCTTTCCCAGACCTCCGGTTACCATGGCCTTGATAAAATCAACACCTTCGAACAGAAACTGACGCACCGCCTTCCTTGCTTCTATAGGTCCTGTAATATCAAAGCCTGGTTCATGGCCACCCACCACTTTAAGCGGAGTCCCACTGCACAAAAGTCTTGGCCCCTTAATCTTTCCCTTCCTGATAAAATCCCGGATAGCCAGTGTTTCCATATACTTTCCGCCGCAGTCTCTGGCTGTCGTAATCCCATGAGAAACCATCCGCTCACAATTTATTACTCCCTCCATTGTCAGCTCCGCTGTATTCTCCTGAAAGAAAACCGCCATATGATGATCTCCGCCTACCATTGTAACATGCGCGTGGCAGTCTATAACCCCCGGGACCAGGTATTTTCCCTCTACATCAAAGGTTCTGTCACACACAAAGCCTTCCGGTGCAGTCCCTGTCATGGTAATCCGCTCCGCCTCCACAGCTATATCTTTCCGGCAGAAATGGTCTTCCTCCCACACCATTCCATTTTTAAATAATGTAATCATCCTTACCTCCTATTCATACTGTCCCAGCATCAGATCTAAAATCACCTGATCGGTACAGTTCATCCCGTCTTTATCCAGAATCCCCAGATTTTGGATGGTCTTTTCCGCCGACTGTTCCACTATTCCATCCCGGTCAGTGGCAGATATTCCTTTAAGAGCCAGCATAGCCGACTGAACTGCAGTCCCCGCAGCTGTAGCCAGTTTTAAAGAACAACCGGGTTTTGCACCATCACAGATCATACCGGAAAGATCTGCTGCCACATTTTTTATAGCTGCTTCTACCATCGGAACAGTTCCATGATTCATCCATGTAATGCCGGCTGCCGCTCCAATAGCCGCCGCCAATCCACAGCCGCAGATCGGTGATAAACGCCCGGTATACTGCTTGGTATACACGGTAATCAGCTGGCTCAGTGCAGCTGCGCAAATCATCTTCTCCTCAGAAGCGTCACATCTTACAGCCGCGGCGGCAACCGGCAGCGTCGCTTCGATACACTGGTTACCGCTTCCGCAGAGCGACATCATGGGAAGTTCACACCCCGCCATTCTGGCATCCGCGGCGGCGGCAGTAATATATTTTACCTCATTGACAAGACCGTGTTCTCCCTGTACCGCCATTTCTTTTAAAGCCTTCCCGACACCCAGTCCATACTTCCCCTTCAGTCCTTCATCAGAGAGCTTCTTAGACAGTTCTACTGCTTTCCTGGTGGATGCCAGACGTCTGGCATCAGCCACAGAGGCAAATTCACAAAAATCCTGAATGGTATACCCTCTCAAATCTGTCTTCACTGATTCATCTGCAGAACCTTTTTCCTGCCCGGGCACCTTCAGTTCCGCTCCATCTCTCATGACAGAAACAATGTTTGTATGCAGTCCATCCACGATAACCTTAGATTCATGGCCTCCGCCACGGCAGATTACTTCGATATGAATTCTGCTGCTGTGTTTGGCTTCACAGACTTCAATCCGGTTCTGCCTCATCATCAGCCCGGCCTTTTTACAGACATCGGGGGTAGCATCATTTAAAATCATCAGTTTTTTATCAATATCTGTAAGCTGTACGCCCATAGCCGCCGCGGCAGTGATTCCATAGCTGTCCGTATTGGGAATCCCCACCCCCATAACATTCTTGAGAATATTTTTACTGGCTGCGATCTCCACTTTTTCTGCAGGCACACCCAGTGCTTTTGCTGCCACCGCACAGGCATATGTAACAGCCGCCGGTTCTGTGCAGCCCAGAGCAGGCTGTAATTCCTTATTCAGGACGTCGTATAACTCTTCATAACGTTTCATTGTATCTTCTCCTCTTACCCCTTAATTCCAGTGGATGCAATCCCCTCCACCAAATATTTCTGCATTGTCAGAAAAATAATAAATATGGGGACCAGTGACAGTGTAGCCATGGCAAACATTGCACCCCAGTCTGATCCTGCCGTCGGATCTGCAAACAGCTTCAGGGCGTAAGCCACTGGATACTGAAGGGGATTATTTAAGAAGATCAGCGACGACATAAAATCATCCCATCTCCACATAAAGGAGAAAATGGCGCTGGTCACAATGGACGGCTTGATGAGCGGCAGAATAATTCTCGTAAATATACCGTAGATGCTGCAGCCATCAATTTTTGCCACCTCGTCTAAATCCCTTGGTATTCCTTTGATAAACTGAATATTTAAAAAGATGAAAAAACCCTGCCCAAAAAAGTGCGGAACAATCAAAGGCAGATACGTTCCCACCCATCCCATCTGATTAAACAGGATATACTGTGGTATCATAATAATCTGGAACGGCAGCATCATGGATACAAGCATTGCGCTGAACCATATTCCTTTTCCCTTAAAATTGCATCTGGCAAATCCATAAGCGATAATTGCAGAAGAGCATACCGCTCCCACAGTGGCCAGACCTGATATGATCAGTGAATTTTTAAAAAATACCGTGAAAGAGACATTGGCAAATCCCTTCCAGCCCTTTATGTAATTTCCCAGATGAAAAGACTGCGGCAGCAGATGTTCCGCATGACGGAAAATTTCTGTCGTGTCTTTAAATGATCCCATAATCATCCACACCAGCGGATATATCATAACGCAGGCAAAGGAAAACGTGAACAGATGATAAATCACTCTCATTGCATTTCGTTTTAAAGTATAATTTTTCATACGCATTATCCTTCTGATTCATAATAAACCCAGTACTTCTGCGACTTAAAAAGGATAAAAGTCAGCAGTCCGATAAACGCCACCATAAACCACGCCATGGCGCAGCTGTATCCCAGCTTTTCATTGGTAAATGCATTCTGATACATATAAACCGCATAAAAAAGGGTCGAATTTTTCGGTTTTCCTTCTGTGATGATATAACTCTGGGTAAATGCCATAAAACCACTGATCAGCTGATTAATCAGGTTAAAGAAGATAGTCGGAGTCAGCATCGGCAGCGTGATCTTAAAAAATTTTGTGATCCCACTGGCACCATCTACCGTAGCCGCCTCATAAAGACTGACCGGAACCTGCTTAAGACCAGATAAAAAGATCAGCATGGAGGAACCAAACTGCCAGACAGCCAGAATAATCAGAACCCATATTGCCGTCTCTTCTTTTCCCAGCCATACAGTTTTGGAAGGAAGACCAATCAACGCCAGAAGTGCATTTATCACACCATCACTGGCCCAAATCCTTTTCCACAAAATTGCTACTGCCACACTGGAACCGATAATGGACGGCAGATAGTAAACCGCCCGGTAGAAGCCCGAAAGCTTTGTATTCTTCACCAGCAGCATGGCTACGATCAATGCCATAAGGAGACGGAGCGGTACTCCAAATACCACGTACTTAACCGTTACCATTAACACTTTCCAGAACAAATCATCCTCTGTAAACATGGTGATATAGTTGTCCAGCCCGATAAACACCGGAGATTTCAAAATGTTATACCGGGTGAAAGAGTACGCCAGTGACATTACCATTGGATAAAACAGGAATACCATGAAACCAATGATGAAGGGCAGGATAAATACATATCCTGCAACCTTCTCCTGGTTTAAAATCTGTTTCAACGTCTTCTTCGTACCCGGGGTTTTCTGCGTTTTTTTCAAGGCAATCCCTCCAAACCGTAATCAAGCTCTATTGCTTTGCTTCCTCTAACGTCTTTTTTGCGTATTCTGTAAATTCTTTTGCAGCAGTCTCCACGTCCATGGAACCATCCCTGATATTTTCTACATATGTATCGAGTTTGGTTGTCACATCACTTGACCCCTCCGGATCAGGTGCATCGACCGGTGTTGCAACCTCTCCAACTTTTGCTACAAAATCGAATACCTGGGCATTGGCGCTGTCAAGCGTTCCCTTAATCGCTTCCTGTACATCAGTATTGACCGGAACGCCCCGTTCACCCTGAAGAATTTCGTTGGCCTCCACTGAATTTGTAATCCAGTCTACAAATTTAGCGGCCTCCTCTTTATATTGAGAAGTCTCGGCCACAGAGAAAAACTGACTGGGCTTTAAATAGATCGGCTGCTGGGTTGCCCCTTCGGTTGTAGGATACATGGACATTCCAAAATCTCTTCCTGCTGCGGTGACCATGGCCGAATACTGATTCGAAAATGAGAAATCGTTCCATACCGTACCGTCAATAATCGGCTTTGTCTCAACCACCTTAGGATTTTTTTCAACCAAAAGTTCCTGAGATATACTGAATTCCGCATCACTGAATTTCTTTATATACTCGAAATCCTTCTTAACAGTAGTCTCATCTCCCGCTTCCAGCTCGTCCCATAAATGAGATCCATAGCTTCTCGCGATCTCACCCATCAGCACATACCCTCCGTCATAGTAGGTCAGCGCACCGGTTTTTTCGTAAATCGTCTGTCCAATCTCATACAGTTCCTCGATCGTCATTTGGTCCGGTATTGTTACACCTGCCTTATCAACAATCTCTTTATCATAATAAATTGCTGGTGCGTTGCTGCCAAGAGAGATTGCATAACAAGTTCCGTTAATACTCCCACTCTCAATTACACTTTCAGGTATTTTATCCGTCTTAATCGTCCCATTATCGATAAATTCGGAAAGATTCGCCAGAGAATTGCTGGATACATACTTTTCCAAATATCTGTAATCCATCTGAATGATATCTGGCATATTACCACCTGCTGTAGATGTAGCCAGCTTGTCCCAGTAGCCGTTCCAGTCCGTAAACTCAGGCATAATCGTAACATTGGGATTATCCTTCATATAGAGATCAATCACCTGCTGCGTCAAATCATTCCTGACCTGATTCCCCCACCAGAACAGTTTTAAAGTGACCGGTTCCCCCTCTGCCGCCGAGGAAACAGCTTCTGTGGAAGCATCTGCCTGAGCCTCTTGTGTGCTCGAGACTGACTGTTTCTCAGTTTCCGCGGTATCAGGTTTGGAAGAACATCCCGCCACGCTGAGGGCCATAACTGCCGCCATAGTAAGTGCCAATCCTTTTCGTTTCATAAGTAACCTCCTCAAATAATAATTTTGTATCGCTTGCTTGCGTTTGTAATATTCTTATTAATCATATTACTAATATTATTAATTGTCAATATATACAACAAAATATTTTATTTTAATTTATAATAGTGCATTTTTCGTTGACTTTCTCAATGTCAAATGGTAATATCCGTTTATATAGGCAACATTTTGCGTTTGTACCATTCATTTTATTCATATTTGTAATCATATCAATTTTACTTAGAAAGAGGACACTATGAAAAGGCAAATTATTACCAACTGTAATGTATTCGATGGAAAACATGAGCAGCTGAAACTGCACTCACACATCATAATAGAAGATAACCTGGTAACTGAAATCTCCTCTTCCGACGTCTCAGCGGAAAATTTTGACGAGATCATAGATGCCGGCGGGCGGATCGTTATTCCCGGTCTGGTGGATTGTCACGTTCACGTAGCCTTAACAGGAGGCGGTTCTGAAATGGAGTGTATGCGGGCAGACGAAACCGCCGTGAGAGGCGCGAAAAACGCGGAAGAAATGCTTTACCGCGGCTTTACTACCGTCCGGGATGCCGGAGGACTGGTATGGGGAATTAAACACTGTATAGATACCGGCTATACCATCGGCCCAAGGATTTTCCCCAGCCACTCCGGCATCGGACAGACCAGCGGCCACTGCGACAACCGCCCGGGAGCGGCTTCCATGCGCACACTTACCGGCTATATGTCTCCTGTGATGGACAATAAAATCTGGATTCTTGCAGACGGTGCAAATGAAGTATTAAAGGCTGCCAGAGACCAGTTGTTTTTAGGTGCATCACAAATCAAACTGTTTTTGGGCGGTGGGATTGCTTCCGTCTTTGATCCTCTCTACACGGTCCAGTATACAGAGGAAGAAATTCGCGCAGCCGTTCAGGCAGCCAAAGATTACGGAACTTACGTCATGGCTCATTTATACACCTGCGAATCAATGCAGAGAGCAGTCAGGGCCGGAGTCATGAGTCTGGAGCACACTCAGCTGATGGATGACGAAACAGCCCGGATGATACGTGATAACGGTGTCTGGGTCTGCCCCTGCCCTGCATTCGCAGAAGATTCCATGATGGATTTCATCTCCACGGAGGATATGCAGAAAAAATACAGGATTGTAAAACAGGGAGTGGAACAGCAGACGGAATTAATTGATAAGTATCACCTGAATGTAGTTTTTGGAACGGATATGGCAACTAACAAATATTTCTGTGAAGAGCATCAGCTTAAAGACTTCGGCACATGGGGACGGCGTTACGGCAGTTTCAAGACACTTCAGGCTGCTACCGGACGTGCTCATGACCTTTTTAAGCTTTCCACATATCGGAATCCATACCCGGAAGGCAAAATCGGAGTCTTAGAAGAAGGTTCCTTCGCAGACCTTCTGATTGTAGATGGAAATCCTGTAAGGCAGGTTGATTTGCTTACAGATAAAAATAACTTCCGCGTTATTATGAAGGATGGCACAATTTACAAAAATACCCTTCATAATGAGGGTGTATGATACTATAAAGAATGGAGATCGTCTATGGACAGAGAAGTGATTTCTCAAAAAATTGATCTGGTTGTAGATCGGCTTATGGCTTTGGGAGGAGCAGATTATGCCAAAGACAAGATGGCGGATTCTGGCAACCGTTTTACCGGACTGATCGAACGGGATTTTGGAATTGAAGAATGGGACTGGCCCCAGGGTCTCGGATTATATGGTTTGATTAAATGTCTGCAGGGAAAAAAACATAACCGCTATATGGAATTTCTTGATCATTGGTTTCAACGGAATATTGCGCTCGGCCTTCCATCAAAAAATATTAACACCACTGCTCCATATCTGGCTCTTCTTCCACTCTCTGAGCTCACAGGTAATCAAATCTACCGACAGATGTGTACGGAGCGGGCTGAATGGCTGATGAATACACTTCCCCGTACAAAATACGAAGTATTTCAGCATGTGACCTCAGCATTTGGTGACCGCAATGGGGTGAACCTTCACGATGGGGAAATCTGGGTGGATACGCTGGTCATGGCTGTACTGTTTCTCAATCAGGCCGGCTGCAAACTCGGACGGCCTGAATATTCACAGGAAGCACTCTACCAGTATCTGTCCCATATCAAATATCTGTTTGACCGTTCAAACAGCCTGATCCACCATGGCTGGACCTTTCATGGAAACAACAATTTTGGCGGCGTATACTGGTGCCGCGGAAATGCCTGGTTTACCTATGGAATCCCCTGTCTGCTTGCTGATTCAGACGATTCCATCAGTCCTGGTATCTTCCGCTACCTGGTGAACACATGGAAAGCTCAGGTGGACACACTTGTTTCCCTTCAGGATCACAACGGGCTGTGGCACACAGTGCTGGACGATCCGGCCAGCTACTGCGAAGTATCCGGATCTTCCGCCATTGCCGCCGGTATTTTAAAAGGTATTCATCTCGGAATTCTGGATTCATCGTATCTGCCCACAGCAGAGCTGGCCATTTCCGCTGTATGTGATAACATTGCTGCAGACGGAACCGTACTAAACGTATCAGCTGGAACTGGCATTGGTATGAATGCTGATCACTACAAAAATATTGTGATTAAACCAATGGCATACGGCCAGTCTCTGGCTATTCTGGCCCTGACAGAAGCTTTAGAAGGCTGATCGGACGCCACAGCGGCAGTAATTACTACCAAGTATCAAAAAATCCAGCCGGAATAGCAATAACAATCTTCCGGCTGGATTTTACTTACCTCCAAGAGCCCTAAGCCCCTCAAACAATCGTATACCCATTCTTCCCTCTCTGCTTCGTCTGATACAGCGCCTCGTCCGCATTCTGATACAGCGTATCAAAATCCGCTCCTGCCCCGGGGGCGATGGACACGCCTATGCTGGCCGACATACTCCAGCTCTTGTTTTCCTTTTCGCACGTTACCTGCAGCCCCTGGGATAATTCTTTCGCCTTCCCTTCGATCCAGCCGCCATCCGGCGCTGAGAGAAATACTGCAAATTCATCTCCCCCTATTCGCCCCAGCACATCTTCTGCCCGGAAATGTTTTCTGATAATTGACGTAAACTCCTTAATACAGAAATCTCCAAATGCATGGCCGCAGGAATCGTTTGCCTGCTTAAAATTATCAATGTCAAACAGAAAGAACGCATAAATCCCATCTGTTTTTGCAGACAGCAAAGCGGCGATTTTCCGTTCCGTCTCTGTCTTTGTGAGGAATCCTGTCATCTCATCAATGGAGGCCAGAATCTCTTTTTCCTTTTCTGACTCTATGTTTTTCCGGTATGTAAACATGTGGAGGCAGCCGTCCTCCTGTGAGAAGAAGATATAGGCATCAATCCGCATCCAGAAGTATCCGTTTCCATCCTGGGTAATCATAAAATCATATCTTAAATGACTGTTTCCTTTTTCATATTCACGGATTACATTTTGGGGGGTAAACGCAGCGATATACCCTGCCCGGTACTCTTCCTTAATCTGTTTTTCTGCAATCACTTTAAGTCCCTGGTCATAAGGCAGATTTCCGGCCCCCAGACTCTCAAAGTACTGCTCCGTCAATTTATTCGCAGAACGGTTTTTTGTGATATTAAGCTCATAAATATTATCGTATAACTGCTCCGTCGCTCTCTTAAACGCATCCTGACGTTCTTCAATCAGCTGGGTAATCTGTCTGTTAAAGTTACGGAGAACCGTCGTTATTACCAGCAAAACCGTAATAATAATCGCAGCAATAATGAATCCGGTCTGATACAGGCGCGCCTTTATCTCTCTGACCATCATTCCGTTATTCTGTTCCACAATCAAATGCCAGGTCAATTCGGGTATATACCTGGACACAATATAACTCCTCTCCTGACCTCCCACCCCCGTTTTCGTCCACAATTCCAGGTTGGAAGAGTCCTCCTTCCATTCCAGAACCCGGCCGCGAATCTCCTCCTGTCCGCAGATCTCAAACCAGTCTGTCTTATTATATCCTGTATGCTCGGAAGAAATCTCAATCTTTCCGTCTCCATCGACCAGACATGCATTTAAGTGATATTTTTCCTCATACTCTTTCAAAAATTCCTTCAGGTAGCTGACCCGCATTCCTACCCCTACAACCCCCAGGAAGTCTTCATCTGGTCCGAATATCTTGCAGTTCACAAATACAGTTATCGCATTATCCGCACCGTTTACCTCATCGTTATCCACATTCACAGAGTATTCCAAATCATTTTTAAGCATACTGAAATACCAGTTATTTTCAGGTTCATCCTCCGTCAGCACTCTGTCAACTCCATTAAAATTGTAATACCGGTTTGTCTGAGCAGATACCAGAAAAACCGAGTCAAAGTCGTATTTTTCACGATACGTCTTCAGATAAGTCTTAATCTTCCAGGCGTATGCTTCATCTTCCAGGTTATCTGCCTCATTCTCCAGATGATCCACCAGAAGACTGTCATGAGCCATGGTAATGGAAATATTGATCGGCTTTGTAAACAGAGCCGTAAGCTGATAATAAATCCCTTCTGTCGTCAATGACGCCACCTGTTCGATATTATTAAGAGACGCCTCATAATTAGCCTGATAGCTAAAAAATGCAGTTACCACAAAACCAAAAATCAAGATCACACTGACCAGTACGTTTGTCTTTAAAAGCTCCCGATTTTTTCCCACAACGAGCCTCCTTAATCTGACCTGAATCCCACTGTTCTATTTCTGATATTCCTTCCCTGTATTTAAGTATACCACACAATACGTTCTTATAAAGTTAAAATCTGTCTGCTTTACTAAACAGGACAGTTTCTTACGGTTTTCCGCCTGAACAATAAAGAAAGAAGCTCCCACGGAAAATCATGTGCTGTAAAACACTGAATTCCATGAAAGCTTCTTATCTCTTTCAGGGCAATGAATTTAAAAACTGGTATGATCCGTTTTTCATTTACTCGTTCCGGACAGCCGCCATCACCAGATGCTTTGCAAGCACTGCTGTCGTCACTGCACCGATTCCGCCCGGCACCGGCGTCGCCATGGACGCGGTTCCCTCCAGCGTCTCAAAATCCACGTCGCCGCAGAGTTTTCCGTTCTCGTCCACATTGATCCCCACATCGATCACCACTGCGTCTTTTCCGACGCTCTCTTTATCAAGCATCTTCGCCCGGCCCGCTGCCGCTACCAGAATCTCAGCATTCCGGCAGGTTTCTTTTAAATTCACAGTCCGCGTGTGGCAGATGGTGACGGTTGCATTCTCCTTTAACAGAAGCATGGCCAGCGGTTTACCGACTACCATGCTGCGTCCTACAATCACCGCCCGCTTTCCGTTAATGGGGATTTCATACGCTTTTAACGTCTCGACCACCGCCTCCGCGGTACACGGCGCATAGCCTGTGCTGTCACCTGCAAACACTTTTGCGATATTCTCCGGCGATATTCCGTCCAAATCCTTTTTCGGATCAATCATGCGCTCAATGTCCTTCTCACAGATCTGCTTCGGCAGCGGACGGAGCAGAAGAATTCCATCGATCTCCGGATCTCCATTGATCCTCTGAAATTCCGTTTTAAATCCCTCATCCCTAATATCCGCAGGATAGGCATAGACTTCGGCCGTAAGGCCAAAGGCCGCCATCTTCTTCACCGCCCCGCGCTCATACGACAAATCGTCCGGATTTTCACCCACACGGATAATGGCAAGCTTCGGTATCCTGCCGCCGCACTGCTTCAGCAGCTCCGCCGTCTCCTCTTTTATCTTTGCAGAAACTTCTGCACCTTTTAATGTGATCATCTTTTTATTCCTCTCCTCTTCAGCGCAGTGCGTGTTCCACCTTCTGATAGACCGCGTCGGCCGCTGCGGTCCCACTCTGCATCATCTGATCCGCATATCGATTCAATTCTTCGGCCTTCTCCCGGTCTTTCATGGATTTCGTATTGATCCACACGTTCATGACCGCACCGGTTAAAGCCGTTCTGATAAACTGAACACCCACGCCCACATCGCTGACCGCCATCCGGCTTCCCTTATCCGCCAGAATATCCATGATATGCAGAGCCTTCCCTGCAGCCTCCATCACCTGGATCGGAACGAGACTTGCCGTCAGGAGATGTCCTTCCAGCACCGCAGCTTTATGCGCTTTTTCCTCATCCGTAGTGCCTGGCAGACTGTAGGCCGCAGCCAGAGGCGCAAACACCTGCGCATCCTCATCGGCCAGATGGAGAAATTCTGCTTTCAGAGCTTCCAGCTGCCCGTTAAGGTCCTTCATCTCCTCTTCCACGTCCGCATACTTTTTCTTGCCGAGAGTCAGATTGATCACCATCTGCCCCAAAGATACTCCCGTTGCACCGCCCAGTGCCGCCGCACCGCCGCCCCCGGGAGTTGGTTTCTTTGATGATAATTCCGCCAGAAATTCTTCTGTCACCATTTCTTTGATCATAGTTCCCTCCTGATCCGTCTCACTAAATGCCTGCAGTTAATCTGTGCCCCGGCCATATTCCCTCCGCGGGAAGCGTACGGTTTCGCTTCTGTTCTGCCTTCCTTTAAACGGCGGCAAACCGGCGCCTGTATTACGTCTGCCGCCATTATACCATAATCACAAAATTCGGGAAAGACTATTTTTTTCGTTCCTTTCGCTGTCCATACAATTACAGTGCAGGCCCGTATTTACTTAAATACTTTTCTGCCAGATCGTCAAACTCCATCCGGCATTTTACCTTTCCGCATTCCGCCGCCATGGGACCAAATACCTCCAGTGTCATTTTCGCCCGCTCCTCCCATGTAGCCGGATCAACGAAATCGATGGTTCTCATATTGTGGAGCCGGTCGGCTAGTGCAACCAGAACCACCCGCTCATCACAGCTTGCGTACTTATCAAATTCTCTGTATTCGTTTAAAATCTCTTTCACAGCCGGTGTGACGGCAGGATCTGACAAATACGTTTCCGGCTCGTCTGCCATTTCCCACACATCATGGAGCAGACCGGCACAGACCGTGTCCTCATCAGCCCCCATATCTGCCAGAATAATCGCAGTATTAAGGGGATGCGTCACGTACTCGTCTCCCGAGCGGCGTTTTTTTCCTTCGTAAACTCTTTCGGCCAGCTCGTAAACGGCCTCCACGTTTCCTCTCCCGTATGCGGTTCCGGCTTCCCCCAGCACCTCAAACAGCAGCCCATATAATTCCTCTGGCTGTGCATGAACCGGCGTGTTTCTCAGATAAATTCCCATATTCTCCCAGTCTCCTTTCTCGAAAGCCTCTCCGACGCGAAATGCCCGGAGGAGTGCGGGAGAATATCCGAATTGAGCCCGGAAGGCTCTGGTGAAGCCGCTGTGTGTCTCATAGCCGTAATCCAGCGCGGCATCCAGAATTTTTCGTCCCTCCCGTATTTCCCTGGCCGCACCGAACAGGCGCTGCTGCTTTACATAGTCCATTAAGGTAACCCCCATTTCCGCCCGGAACATCCGGGAAAAATGGCAGGCCGAATACCCAAACCGGTTCGACAGCCCCTGAACTGACAGCGGCTCTTTCGCATGCGAGCGGATATATAACGCACACTCCATAAGGATCTCTTTCTGTCCCAACACTCTCACTTCCTTTTTCGTTTTCTTCCTGACAGTTTTATTATATACGACCGGAAAGGGCTGACGCTGTTCCGCAATTGCTGAATTGCAGAGCTTCTTCCTGCTGCGCTCCTGTATTTTTTTCCATCCCTGCCTCCATCTCATTGATTTCCTGCCTTTCTTCTGCTATACTCATCCCGGTTTAAGGCAGCTTTGCATTGGAACCACAAAAACAAAGAGAATGGGATAGGATTACAATGATCAAGAATTACGTAACACAGCTAAAATCTGAATTTCGAAACTACAGCGGCGCCGACTGCATGAAGGATCTCATGGCCGGGCTGACGGTTGCGGCAGTGGCACTGCCCCTGGCGCTTGCATTTGGCGTGAGCAGCGGCTCTACTGCTGCGGCCGGCCTCGTTACCGCGATTATCGCAGGCCTCGTCATCGGTACGCTTTCCGGCGGATATTACCAGATATCAGGTCCCACGGGAGCCATGGCCGCCATCTTAATTTCCATCATCGCACGGTATGGAATGCAGGGTGTATTCACCGCCACACTGATTGCGGGAATTCTGCTGGTTCTGTGCGGCATTTTTCATATCGGCAGACTGACGGGCTTCATTCCCGCTCCTGTTATCACAGGCTTTACCTCCGGAATCGCCGTCATCATCGCGCTGGGACAGATCGACAACTTCTTTGGTGTCACCTCAGAGGGCTCCAGCGCCATTTTAAAACTGTTAAGCTATGGCCAGCTGGGATTCCCTGTCAATATCCAGGCCGCTGCCCTGGGCCTCTTCGTTGTCCTGTTTATGGTTTTCTTTCCGAAAAAATGGAATGCAGTCGTTCCCGCTTCTTTTTTAAGTATTATTTTTGCAACGGTACTGTCCGTCATCCTGAACCTTGACATTCAGACCGTCGGAGCGATCCCGAAAACACTTTTTCTGGACACCCGGTTAGACTTATCCGCAATTACACCTGATCATCTCAGCGGATTGATCGGACCTGCCGTCAGCATCGCCATGCTGGGAATGATCGAAAGCCTGTTATGCGGTGCCAGCGCAGGAAAAATGGCAAATGTACGGCTAAACAGCGACCAGGAGCTGGTGGCGCAGGGGATCGGCAATATTATCCTTCCCTTTTTCGGAGGAATCCCTGCCACTGCCGCCATCGCACGTACCAGCGTCGCTTTGAAATCCGGCGCCCGGACAAGGCTGACCGGCATCTTCCACGCGCTGGGACTTCTGGCATTCATGTTTATCCTGGGGCCTGTAATGGCAAAAATCCCGCTCTCCGCTCTTGCGGGCGTACTGATGGTTACCGCGTTCCGTATGAATGACTGGCAGGAAATCAGGTATATCTTCTCCCATCATTTCAAGGGAGCCGCCGCCAAATATCTGATCACCATGGCGGCCACCATCGTATTCGACTTGACAACCGCTATCCTGATCGGCGTCGTCACCGCTCTGGTTCTTCTCGTCAGCCGACTGGCAAATATTGAAATTAATTATGAAAAGGTAAACATGGACCGTGTCCGCAGCTCGGATGCGGCGCTGGCAAAGGAGTTCGGCAACGCAGTCGTTGCCTATCTGACCGGTTCTGTCATCTTTGCCAATACTCAGGCAATCGAAGAATTGGAAACCTGTACAAAAGAGTATGATACGGTACTGCTGTCCATGCGCGGCGTTTCCTATATGGATATCTCGGGAGCAATTGCTTTCATGCACGTACTGTCTGATCTGCAGGCGGAAGGAAAACGCATTCTTTTATGCGGAGTCCCCACCAGCACGATGGCCATGCTGAAACGCTCCGATATCTATGATATGATTGGCGAAGAGAATTTTTACTGGAGCGTGGAAAAAGCGATTTTACATGAGTAAGACTGAGGCATTGCCCCCTGGAGTGCAATGCCTCAGTCTTTTCCATATTACGTTCACGTTCAGATTTCCGTCTGCTTCAGCACGTTAGCCAGACGCTTTACCATCTCATCCACGTGTTCCTTCTCTATAATGAGCGGTGGTACAAATCGAATGATACTGCTGCCCGCGCTGATTAACACCAGCTTTTCTTCGAGAAGCGCCTTCTGCACAATGGGTCCAATCGGCATATGAAACTCCAGCCCCTGCATCAGCCCCATGCCCCGGTGGCCGGTAATGCAGTCAAACTGGTCAGCCAGTTCATCAAGCTTTTTCCACAGATAGCCGCCGATCTGATTCACATGGTCCACAATCCCGCGCTTTTCAAATATACTTAACACGGTGTCAGCCGCCGCTGTCACCAGCGGGTTTCCGCCGTAGGTGGTGCCGTGATCTCCCGGAACCATTGCCTCTGCCGCTTTCCCGGAGGCCAGAAATGCGCCCACCGGCACCCCGTTTCCCAACGCTTTGGCCACTGTCATGACATCCGGCTTCACGCCGTACTGCTGCCACGCAAACATGGAACCGGTACGCCCCATACCACACTGGATCTCATCGAGGATCAGCAGCATGCCGTGTTCATCACACAGCGCCCGGACACCCTTTAAGAATTCCTCTTCTGCAGGATAGATACCTCCCTCGCCCTGAACAGTCTCCATGATAACCGCGCATGTATTCTCATTTACCAGCGCCTTCACACTGTCCAGATCATTAAAATCAGCGAATTTAATTCCCGGAATCAGCGGCTTAAACGGCTCCTGGTAATGGTCATTACCTGTGACCGACAACGCTCCCATGCTTCTTCCGTGGAAGGAATGGCGCATGGCAATGATCTCGTGGACGCAGCCTTCTCCCCGCTTCTCTCCGGCCGCCTTATTGTAGGCGTACCTTCTGGCGATCTTCAGAGCGCCCTCAATGGCTTCGGTCCCGCTGTTGGTAAAGAACACTTTATCCATGCCGGATGCCGCCAGAAGCTTCTCTCCCGCATCGATGGAAGGCACATTGTAAAATAAGTTGGAGGTATGAAGAAGCTTATCTACCTGTGTCTTCACAGCCTCGTTGTACTCTTTGTCATTATAACCAAGGCCCATGACCGCGATGCCCGCCCCGAAGTCGAGATACTCTTCGCCTTCCGTATCATAGAGGAATACGCCGTCTCCATGATCAAATATGACCGGAAAACGGTTGTATGTCTTATAAAATTCCTGTTCCGCTTTTTGGATATATTCCTGTTTATTCGGCATGGTAATACCTCTCATCTCCCGTCTTAAATATGGCAGTTCCAATTCCCTTATTCGTAAAGATTTCCAGGAGCAGACAGTGCGGAATCCGTCCATCCATAATATGGACTCTGGAAACCCCCTGCTTCATGGCATCAATACAGTTCTGAAGCTTTGGAAGCATCCCCCCGCCCAGTGTCCCGCTGCTCACAAAATCCTGGGCCTCGTCGATTGTCATTTCGGAAATCAGGGATTCCTTATCTTCAAAATCCCTGTATACCCCCTCCACATCAGTCAGAAATGCCAGTTTCTCTGCCTCCATCGCTGTAGCAATGGCACAGGCTGCATCATCCGCGTTAATGTTGTACGTCTTAAACTCTTCGTCAAATCCCACCGGACAAATGATAGGAAGAAAATCTTTTTCTAACAGGTCATAGATAATCTGCGGGTCCACTCCGGTGATATCGCCCACATAACCGATATCCTCGCCGTCCGCGTATCTCTTTTTACACTGCAGCATCATGCCGTCCTTGCCGCTGATGCCGACCGCCTTCACTCCCAGCTCATTGACCAGCTGCACCAGGCTCTTGTTCACCCGGTTAAGCACCATCTCGGCGATTTCCATGGTCGGCTCGTCTGTCACACGCAGGCCGTTGATGAACTGCGGCTCCATGCCCACTTTTCCGACCCATTTGCTGATTTCCTTGCCGCCGCCGTGGACGATAATCGGTTTAAAGCCTACCAGCTTTAACAAAACGACGTCCTGAATCACATGCTTTTTCAGTTCTTCATCCACCATGGCGCTGCCGCCGTATTTTACGACGATAATTTTCCGGTTAAACCGCTGAATATATGGAAGTGCTTCTATCAGTACTTCCGCCTTCTGCATAATGCTCTGATCTAAATCCATTTCTCTGCTCCTCCTTGTTAGTGGAATGGCAAATCTACGCCAAATTCTTTACCCAAATGCTCGATTCCCTCTTGAATCTCTTCCCTGGAAAACTGATGCGAATCGAGAAATTCGTCATCATATTCATTCAAATGAAGATAAAATGACGCCGCCATTTCAAAATACCCGGAACTCTTATCCACCAGTTCATCGAGCAGGATATTCTCCGCCTCGTTGATCTGTCCTTCGTCTGCCATGGTGATCAGCTTCTTGTATAGACTGTGGGTCGCTGTAAATTTCTCATCTTCCGGCAGAACGTAATTGATATCGTCTTTTCCGAGAATCAGGCGGGCCAGAACTCTCGCCATATCCTCTATCATACGCATGATGTAATCATCTTTTACTGCCATCGTTCCTTCTCTTTTCTCACAAAATCCCGGTACCGTGTTTTCTGTCAGGAACGGTAGTCCGCATTGATTTTCACATAATCAAAGGTAAGGTCACAGCCCCACGCCGTCGCCGAACACGATCCCATCTTAATATCGGCAGTGGCCGTCACCTCCGGCTCGGAGAGGATCTTCGTGGCCTCCTCCTCGCTGTAGGGAAGCGCAACCCCATTTTCAATGATCTGGAGTTTTCCCGCTGCACTCTCAAAATACAAATCCACGTTCTCCGGGTCAAACACAGCGCCGGAGTATCCCATGGCACAGAGAATTCTGCCCCAGTTTGCATCATGGCCGAAGATTGCGGCCTTTGTCAGGCTGGAGGTAATCACCGATTTGGCCAGGGTCACCGCCTGCTCTTTCGTCTCCGCCCCCACTATTTTCACTTCAAACAGCGCTGTGCAGCCTTCACCGTCACCGGCCATCTTCTTTGCCAGCGTCTCATTGATGAAGTTCAGGGCTTTCACGAATTCCCGGTAATCTTCATTTTTCTCCGTGATTTCAGGATTCCCCGCCATGCCGTTGGCCAGCAGAAGAACGGTATCGTTGGTAGAAGTGTCTCCGTCAACAGAGATCATGTTGTATGTATCTTTGATATCCTCGCGGAGTGCTTCCGTCAGAAGTTCTTTTGATATGGCCAGATCCGTGGTGACGAAGCTGAGCATGGTGCACATATTGGGATGAATCATACCGGAGCCTTTGCACATGCCGCCGATGGTCACGGTCTTTCCTCCCGCCGTAAAGGTTGCCGCCACCTCTTTATTCACCGTATCGGTGGTCATGATCGCCTTCGACGCGGCGGTTCCCCCCTCCAGCGTACCGGAAAGGCCGGGGGCCATGGCTTTGATTCCAGCCGTAATCCGGTCCATGGGAAGCTGCATGCCGATCACACCGGTAGAAGCCACGAGAACTGCACTCTCCGGAATCTGTAAAGCTTCCGCGGCCGCCTTCGCCGTATCCAGACAGTATCCGTACCCTTCCGCTCCGGTACAGGCGTTGGCGATTCCTGCATTTACCACGACAGCCTGGGCATACGGGGAAGCGGCTACCACCTCCTGATCCCATTTTACAGGAGCCGCCTTCACGATATTCGTCGTAAAGGTTCCCGCCGCCTTACACGGCTTCTCACTGTATATCATCGCCATATCCATGCGGTCTTTATACTTGATGCCCGCAGCTGTCGATGCGGCCAAAAATCCTTTCGCGGCAGTTACGCCGCCGTCTGTCTTCTTCATACCTGACCTGCTCCTCTCTGTTATTCAATGAATCTTGTGATATTTTCCTCATTCAGTGTAAAATCATAGTAATTCAAATCATCCCGGAATGTCCAGCCGACTTTTCTCCAGAATTTATTTCCGATGGTGTTGGACTTAAATGCAATCAGACTCACCTTGTTAATCCCCTCCGCCTTCAGCGCATCCATGGCTGCCAGCGCCATCTGATGGCCGATTCCGTGTTTCCTGTACTTCTCAGCCACACAGACATGGTACATACAGCCCCTCCTCCCGTCATGGCCGCAGAGAATCGCTCCGATCACAGTCCCAGCCTCCTCCGCCACCACGCTGGTGGATGGATTTCTCTTTAAAAACTTTTCTACCCCTTCTCTGGAATCATCCAGGGTTCTGATCCCAAATCCTTTGATTCCAGACCATAAATGCCAGACCTGGTCGTAGTCGTCTATCGTCATTGTCCTGATTGTCATACGCTCTTCCCTTACGCTTTCCTTCCTGCTTAGAAATGCCTGCTTCCGTTACGGGAACATTGGAACCAGCTTCAGTCCCTGATTCTCCGGAAGGCCGAACATGATGTTCATATTCTGGATCGCCTGCCCTGCGGCTCCCTTCACCAGATTATCCATGGCTCCCATCATGACGATCCGGTTCGTTCTCGGATCAATCTTAAAGTTCACATCTACAAAGTTGCTGCCCTCAACCCATTTTGTCTGAGGTACTTCATCCAGGTCCAGCACTCTCACGAAATACTCGTTCTCGTAATATTTATCGTAGACTGCCTTCACGTCTTCATAGGTCACGCTCTTAAGCAAAGTTCCGTAGGCCGTCACCAGAATGCCTCTGTTCATGGGAACGAGATGCGGTGTAAAGCTGATGGTCACAGGCTTTCCCGCCGCCAGGGACAGCTGCTCCTCAATCTCCGGTGTATGGCGGTGAACGCCGACGCCGTAGGCCTTGATACTCTCATTGACCTCACAGTACAGGTTATCGATCTTGGCCCCGCGCCCCGCGCCTGATGTTCCCGACTTTGCGTCGATGATCACCGTGTTGGGGTCGATGAGTCCCTCCTTCACCAGCGGATAGACCGATAAGAAAGAGCAGGTGGGATAACAGCCCGGATTGGCGATCAGACGGGCGTCTCTGATCTTGTCCCTGTTGATTTCCGGCAGTCCGTATACGGCTTCCTTAATATATTCCGGTGTCTTATGTTCTATTTTATACCACTTCTCATACACTGCCACGTCCTTAATCCGGTAGTCAGCGCTTAAATCAATGACCTTGGCCTTTGATAAAACCGCCTCATTCATGAGAGACGCACAGAATCCCTGGGGTGTGGCCGTGAATATGACATCGACCTGCTCTGCCAGCGCTTCCATATTATCATCCATACATGCATCATCTGCAAACTGTACCATGTTTTTAAATACCGACGCGTACTTCTGGCCCACGTAGCTTTTGGACCCGTACCATGTAATTTCCACATCATCTCTCTGCAAAAGCAGCCTTGCCAGCTCACCGCCCGCATATCCGGTTGCTCCCATGATTCCTGCTTTCATCATAATCATTCTCCTCTTCTATTGGATTACCGTAGTTCATACTCCGTGCCTGTTACTGTCCTGCCTTGATTATAGTAACTTTCCTTCTGAAAGAAAAGTCCCTTTTGGGGTTTTCCTGTATTCTTTTTTATACCGCTTTACCGAAGCCATGTTTTCTCCGGTAATGATAGTTCATAATTATACATTGTAAATGCATATTATGCAAGTTTTTTTTGAATATTTTTATTTTACTCTTGCATTTTCCTTGATAATGGTGTATATTTATGAAAGTTCAAGAAGCCAGAAAACAGAGTTTTACAGGCTTTGGGGAAATGTTCACGATCTATATTCAGGAGGATTCTTAATATGAAAGAGAAAGTTATTTTAGCCTATTCAGGCGGACTCGACACAACTGCTATTATTCCGTGGTTAAAAGAAAATTTTGATTATGAAGTTGTCTGCTGCTGCATCGACTGCGGTCAGGGCAATGAACTGGATGGCCTCGAGGAGAGAGCCAAATTATCCGGCGCATCCAAATTATACATAGAAGATTTAGTCGATGATTTCTGCGACAACTACATCGTTCCATGTGTCCAGGCCAATTCCGTCTATGAGAATAAATATTTACTGGGCACCTCCATGGCACGTCCGGCCATCGCCAAGAGGCTGGTCGAAATCGCCCGCAAGGAAGGCGCTACCGCCATCTGCCACGGCGCCACAGGAAAAGGGAACGACCAGATCCGTTTTGAGCTGGGCATCAAGGCTCTGGCTCCTGATTTAAAGATTATCGCTCCATGGCGTATGACCGATGTATGGACCATGCAGTCCCGCGAAGACGAGATCGAATACTGCAAACAGCACGGCATCAACCTTCCGTTCTCCGCAGACAACAGCTACAGCCGTGACAGGAACTTATGGCACATCAGCCACGAAGGTCTGGAACTGGAGGATCCGGCCAACGAACCGAATTACGATCATTTACTGGTTCTCGGCGTTTCTCCTGAAAAGGCTCCGGACGAAGGCGAATACGTTACCATGACCTTTGAAAAAGGCGTTCCCGTCAGCGTAAACGGCGAAGCAATGAAGGTTTCCGATATTATACGGAAATTAAATGAACTGGGCGGCAGGCACGGCATCGGCATCGTTGATATCGTAGAAAACCGTGTCGTAGGCATGAAGTCCCGCGGCGTCTATGAGACTCCCGGCGGAACCATCCTGATGGAGGCTCACCAGCAGTTAGAAGAGCTGGTGTTAGACCGCGCCACCATGGAAGTCAAGAAAGACATGGGCAACAAATTCGCCCAGATCGTCTATGAAGGAAAATGGTTTACCCCTCTCCGTGAGGCAATCCAGGCTTTTGTGGAATCTACTCAGCAGTATGTAACCGGCGAAGTTAAGTTCAAGCTTTACAAAGGCAATATCATCAAGGCCGGCACTACAAGCCCATACTCCTTATACAGCGAGTCCCTCGCTTCCTTCACCACCGGCGATTTATACGATCACCACGACGCTGACGGCTTCATCACCTTATTCGGCCTGCCGTTAAAGGTACGCGCCATGAAGATGCAGGAGCTGGAGAAGAAGAACGGGAAATAAAGCGAAAAAACCGGCATTTTCGCCGGGAAGAGCGGCTTGCCCGCCTGTATCAGACCGATCATATTTCATACTTGAAAACGGAGCAGACAGAAAATGCCTGCTCCGTTTTTTCTTCCGTTCCCTGTACAGAAAAACCGGCTTAAGGATTATAAAGAATCATATGCAAAACCGCTTTCCCAGCTCCTGTATTCCGGTAGGAATGGGGATTGTCTGCCCGAAACCGAATACTCTCTCCTTTTTCAACCGGAAACGTCTGCCCATCCACCCGGATGACGATCCCGCCCTCAAATACGGTAATAAACTCTGTTGTCCCCTTCAGATGCGGTTCTGATTCCCAATAACTGCCTTCCTCCAGTTCCAGATAATACACTGCAAATCTGCGATTCTCGTCATCAGGAAAAATAGAATAGTTTTTAACCTTTCCGCTGTCTTCCAAAAGAGGCTGAACTTCCGACGTCTTCACGATCTCATATACGCGCTCAGGGCGTACGGTGAGGGCGTCAAACGGAACCTTCATGCCATTGGAAATCTTCCATAATGTGGACAGAGTCGGATTCCCCTCCCCGCGTTCAATCTGTGCAAGCATACTCTTACTTACACTGCTCAGTTTGGAAAGTTCCTCCATGCTCAGTTTCTTCTCTTCCCGCAGCCGTTTTATATTTTTAGCAACAATTGTATTCATGGGGTCCATAAAAATGCCTCCTTCTATTGACATTATATCGTACATATTGTATTATTATATCGTACAACGCAATATATTAATCATTTTATATCATTATATAGTTCTTCCTGAGATTTGTAAAGCGGAAGGAACTTTTTCAGGGAATAAGGAGGCTCCATATGTTTCATTTATCTGATTTTTTAATTTATTGTTTTATCACCGCCTATACGCCTGGAGCTAATAACCTATTGTCTATGAGCAATGCCGTACGGCTCGGCTTCCGCAAAAGCATCCGTTTTAATTTCGGCATTCTTGCAGGCTTCTCAGTGGTCATGGCCGTCTGTACCATCTTCAGTGCAGCGCTTTATTCCCTGCTGCCAAAGGTAAAACCTGTCATGCAGATCGCAGGAGGAGTCTATATGCTGTATCTTGCATGGAAAGTCTTACGGAGTACGGCTGATTTAGATGCCGGACAAAAAGACGGAGCCGGTTTTCTCTCCGGCATGATCCTGCAGTTTTTCAATCCCAAGATATATATTTATGCAATAACCACAATATCTCTTTATATTCTTCCAGTCTTCCATTCACCAGGAGCATTGGCCGGCTTCGCCGTACTGTTGTCGCTGATCGGTGCTTCCGGTTCCTTCGTGTGGGCATTGTTCGGGGCTGCATTCTGTAATTTTTTCTCCAGACATACGAAGGCTGTAAATCTGGTTATGGCACTTTTGCTCGTTTACTGTGCTGCTGTACTGTTTATATGACGGAATGCCCGGCCGGCTTTCCGGGGCCCGTTACCCGCGGGGTTTTATGATTTTGCTTTATGATTTTGCTTTGTGATTTATGAAAGAAATCCTTGCAATTGTCTCCGTCCTCTGGTATTCTAATTCTATCAGCCATATTCTGGCATATCTATTTATCTTCCGTTTTCTTAAACGGTCTAATACCACATCTGAAGGAGAATCCTCATGAACGAAGCAATCTTAAAAACATGTATGCAGCAGTGCAACTCTGCGTCTGAAAATGTAGGCATTTTCGTCGACTTTGACAACATCTATTACAGTCTGAAGGAATACGGTGTCAATCCCGAATCCCCTGAATACTGCGTCTTTTCGCTGATGGAGCGGATTTATTCCATCAACAAGATCCGTACCCTGCGGGCGTATGCCGATTACGACCAGGTAGGCGTATCCCTAAAGCATCTCCAGGAAATGCGGGTACAGATAAAGAATGTCTATGGAAACGGTCTGGAAGAAGAATACCGGAAGAATGCTTCCGACATTGAGCTCTCCGTGGACGCCCTTGAAATCTACTACCGATCCCCCGAGATCGATACCTTCGTCTTCCTCACCTCCGACAGTGATATGATTCCCATCATGAGCCGCCTCACCTATAAAGGAAAGCACATCCACTTATTCTGCATCGACGATCACACCTCCCACTATCAGGATATTTCCCGATTCTGCCATTTCAAATGCGATCTGCTTACCCTCTTCGAAATTGATCCCCAGCGAAAAAATCCGGAATTCTGGACGGACCGCGCCCTGACAGAAATTGCAGCCTGGTATTCCGTCAGAAAAAACAGCGATATGATGCTGGGCGGTAAATGGCTTAACCGCCTTCTCTGTGAAAAACTCCAGATCTCATCCCGTGCTGCCAGCCGTATTATCACTTATCTAAAGGACAACAACCTAATCCGCGAAACCTCCAACGACGCAGGCCACACCGGCTTTTTTCCGGCAGTCTGAACTGATCCGTTATATTGGTCTTTCATGATTTCAGTGTTTATGATAAAATAGAAGGAGAATATACCATGGAAAAACGAATGGAGGACTTAAATCTGGAGGATGATTTCCTTTTTTCCAGAGTTATGTGTGACGAAGAGATCTGCCGCTGTGTACTGGAGAAAATATTGAATATCTCTATCAGAAAAATCGTCCTTCCCGAACAGCAGAAAACCATCGATTTACTGCCGGACAGCAAAGGCGTGAGACTCGATATCTATGTGAATGATGACATCGGAACCATCTATAACTGTGAAATGCAGCGCGGTAAGCGCGGACCGCTTCCCAAGCGCAGCCGCTATTACCAGGGTAATATTGATCTGGACGCTATTTCAAAAGGCGAACCCTATACCCGCCTGCGCCGAAGCTACATTATTTTTATCTGTACCTTTGACCCTTTTACAGAAGGCCGGCATATCTACACCTTTCAGAACACCTGTCTCGAAAGCCCCGGGCTTCTCCTGGGAGATGAGGCAACGAAACTGTTTTTAAATACAAGAGGAACCCTTGACGACGTAGATGATGAGATGAAAGAATTTCTGGCCTACATAGAAAACACCACCGACACCTTTGCCCGGCAGGCTAAAAGTCCACTGGTCAAAAAGATCCATCAGAGAGTAACCGCGGTAAAACAGAACAAAGAAATGGAGGCGGAATATATGACATTGATGCAGAGAGACAGGGAGAATATTGAACAGGGCGAACGAAGGATGGCTGCTCTCACAGAACTTCTCTTAGATCAGAAACGAACCGATGATTTAAAACGCGCAATTAAGGATGAGGATTATCGGGAACAGTTATACAGGCACTTTAACATCGGGTAAAACAACGACAGCCGTCAGAAAAGAAATGGGGAACCAGCGGCATCCGGCCACGGTTCCCCATTTCTTTATCAAAGCTTTATAAAGTTCTGTTCTCTTCTACCAGTAAGGATTCCAGTCCTTCATTCTCCTGGTCAGCGCTTCCATATAAAAATAGTCACCCCATGTATTACATTCATCAACGCCCCTGTTTCTGCATGTATTATACTCGGAATCCCGCGCATACGTTCCATGAAGCAAAAGGCCGTTGGAGCGGGTTTTATCCGTGTTGGCGCAGTGATCCAGCAGAGCCCGGAGCATCTTATCGGCGGCTGTCATATACTTTTCTGCCGTCTCTTCGTCCAGATAACGGCTCATCTCCAGAATTCCGCAGATGGCGATGGCCGAAGCTGAGGAATCACGTGGCTCTGTACTTCCCGTATCAAAATCGAAGTCCCAGTACGGAACCAGATCTTCCGGCAGATGGGTGATAAAATAATCGGTGACCTTACAGAATAACTCAAGGTATTCCGGCTTTTTTAGGTACCGGTAGCTCAAGGCGATGCCGTATACGCCCCACGCCTGGCCTCTTGCCCAGGCAGAACCGTCCCGGTTTCCCTGATGGGTGACGCCGTGGTCCGGTTCTCCGGTCACCGTATTGATAAAATAGGTGTGGTAGGTGGAGCAGTCCGGTCTCATCACACACTTCATCGCTGTTCTGATGTGGTTTGCCGCCTTATCGGCGTAATCAGGATTTCCGGTAACCTCGCTGGCCCAGTAGAGCAGCGGCAGGTTCAGCAGGCAGTCGATGATCAGACGGTATTCCGACGGTTCATTGACGTTGCCCCATGCCTGGATAAAACGGCCATTTTCCCGGTAACGGCCGGCCAGATGATCCGCTGCCAGAAGGGCTGCTTCTCTGGCATGACTGCTGCCGGTCAGCTTATAGGCTGCCACGCAGGAAAGGCTGTAGAGAAATCCCATGTCATGGTGATTTACATCGATCTTTTCCCTGATCCGTTTTAAAAAGCTTTCGACCTGTGATTCCGCCGCCTCTTTAAAACATGCCTCTCCTGTATATTCATAAGCCAGCCAGATCACGCCGGTCCAGAATCCGGTCGTCCATTCAACATTTTCTGTTGGCAGATAAAAGCCGCCCTCGCTGTTGGAACTCTCAAAAAACTCAGTAAATTCCGGCAGATTGGATCGTATGATCTCCGCAGCCGCATCCATATATTTCTTCCTCATCGCCGCATCCGTACCCGGATACTGACGGATTCGTTCCATCGTCTGCGCCATATTCTGTCTCCTCTCTCTCCGTTCCTCTTTTACATCAGAAACGGATCTCTCGTTTTCCTTAAATAGGATTCTATCACCTCATCATAAGCATTGGCCAGGGCAGACCCCTTATCCAGTTCGATGGGATTTAACTGGAGAGGATCTTTCTGATTATCGTAAAACAGCCGTCTCTGTGCCGCAGATGGAGATGTTCCATTGTCAATAATATAGGTACTGTCCTTCGTCCTAATCCCCCGCCAGCCAAATGCCTTGTTATTTAATCCCAGCTTCCGGTACTCTTCCACCAGTTCCGGCATGCCCGGTATCATGCAGAGAAAGGCATGCTCCGGTTCCTCCTCCATGGATTCCCCCCGGGCCAGGGAGGCAAAGCTTCTTCCCTGAACCGTGTCGGGAACCGCTGCATCCAGCAGTTCTAACAGTGTGGGCATATGGTCCTGACTGGCAATCAGGGCATCAGTGCGTCCGGCCGCTATCCGGGGCCCCCTGATATAGAGAGGGATCCGGATCGACTCATCGTACCAGATATTCTTTCCCATCAGGCCATGGGAACCCATACAATCCCCGTGATCCGCCGACAGTACGACAATCGTATCTTCTTCCAGGCCCTCCCGGTCCAGATATTCCATGATCCGGCCGAAATTATCATCCAGTCCTTCTATGGCTCCGTAGTACTCTGCGAATTTCTTTCGGAACGCTTCATCGGATCTTAACTCCTCCGGAACGTTTCCGCGAAATACAAGTTCCTTTCCCCGGTAATGGTCCGCGTATTTTTCCGGAAGCAGATCGTAAGGGGGATGGGGCGGATTCCAGGACAGGAACAGGCAGAACGGCTTCTCCTTATTCCGGTTGTCCAAATAATCCAGCACCACATCCGTCTCATGCTCCGGCGACCAGGTTCTGCCTTCCATCTTTTGAGGGTCGTCTCTCCAGTAATGGGGCGACATATGCTGATCCATTGCTCCGTAGGAATACCAGAAATCAAAGTGATGGCGTCTCTCTCCCGGAGGAGTAAAGGCATCCCAGTTCACCGCGCCGGATTCCGGCTTTTCATGAAAGTTCATCTCGCTGGCGTCGAGATGGTATTTGCCCACATAAGCGGTCTCATACCCGTTTTCATGAAGGACATCGGAGATGGTTACCTCCTGAGGCCTTAACATGACAGCTTCGTCCAGACCGGTCTTACAGTTGGTCCACATGCCGCAGCAGTACGGATACTTCCCGGTCAGCAGAGAGGCACGGTGGGGCGAGCACAGCGGATACGTGCTGACCGCGTGGTTAAATGCCATGCTCTCCCCGGCAAAACGGTCCATATGAGGCGTGCTCACATGATCCTCTCCCGCCGCACCAATGGCCTGGGCACGCCACTGGTCGGCAAAGATGTATAACAGATTCTTCTTTTTCATTTATCGGTCTTCTCCCAGAAATGTCTCATACGCCTTCTGATTGATTTCCAGAGCCCGGTCGATGCCTCTCGCCTTTAACTCCTTGATAAAGGAATCATATTCCGAATCAAAATCATTGACACCGAGGATCCAGGACTGGAATTTTTCATCTACATAAGGTTTGATGCTTGCCATGATGTTTTTATACTCTGTCTCATCATCTGACGTATACTTTAACGCCATTTTTCCGTCGAGGTAAGGCGGCAGGGAATCATCGAACCACTCGTCATGACCGTTGTACAGCTTATTTGCCTCGATTCCGTCTTCCTTCATGGTCGCATACTCGTAGTCTCCATCCTGGCACATACCGATCCGGTACTGGGCGCCGATGGAGCGGAGATATCCGATCGGAGTCAGCTCAGACTGAAGAACCTTGTCAGTAAAGTGCTTACTGCCATCGGCATCCCTTGTGAAGGTATCTCCCTCGATTCCCCAGTTCATTAAGTCGCTTCCTTCCTCCGTGAAGAAGTAGTCCATAAATTTAATTACGGTCACAGGATCCTTGCACTGGGAAGAGATTCCCCAGCCTACGCCAGGATATCTGGATACACGTTCCCTAACGACGCCGTTCTGGTCAGCCGGCGGTGCGATGGCCACCATCTGAAATCCCGGAATGGTCTCCTGAAGCGTGGAATTATAGTTTGCCGTACTTACCCAGTCGTGTGTACAGCCCCCGACATCTCCGCCAAGCAGAGTATCCCGGGAGGATGCCCCCCTCGTGAAGATTTCCGGATCAATTAAGCCTTCCTGATACCATTTGATCATATTTGTAACGCCTGTTTTAAAGTTTTCTTCCAGAGGCTCGTATTTCATCTGCCCGTCTCTCGGATAAAATTCAAGGCTGGTATCCCATAGATACAGGTACTCATCCGGCTGTTTCCATCCGGCACGGTCAAACAGCGGAATCTCGTCCTTTAATCCGTTTCCGTTGGGATCTTCATTGCGGAATGCGTACAGCACATCATGAAGCTCATCGACCGTAGTCGGAGCCTTTAAGTTCAGCTTATCCAGCCAGTCCTGTCTGATCCACCAGAATTCAGCGGCCTTCAGTTCCTGGTTTTTGGGAATCTGGTAGATATTTCCGTCCAGGGAATACGCCGTCTGGCGGAATCTGGCATCCTCATCCAGCACCTTCTGGATATTGGGCGCATGCTCTTTAATCAGATCATTTAACGGAATCATGCCGCCGTCGCGCCCCAGCTTTTCCAGTGAGGAAGCATCTACGTAGCCGATGATATCCGCCAGATTGCCGGAGCTCATCATCAGGTTAAATGCCTCTTCTTCATTGGAATTCGAAAGGGAAATAGTGCCCTTCAGGCTTACATTCGTTCTCTTTGCCGCCTCCTGCCATACCTGCCAGCTGGAATCGAACGGCATATTGTTAAAGTTTAAAAATACGGTAAACTCCTTTGGCTCCTTACTCACCAGACTGCCTTCCAGCGTCTCCTCCGCAGCGGCCTGTCCGGTACCGCTCTCCTCTTTTGCTGCCTCAGTGCCATCGCTGCCGCTCTTTGCAGAACAGCCTGCCAGTGTACCCGCAAGCATTACTGCCGCCATTGCCGCCGCCATAAGTCTTCTTTTTCTCATTGTGTTACCTCCTCATAGATATATTAGTTTTAACCCTTCACGCCTCCAACGGTGACACCGGTCTTAAAGTATTTCTGCACAAACGGAAATACCACCAGCATCGGAACAATGGCTATGATTATCATAGCATAAATTACCGTGGTTGGAGAACTTAATGAATTCTGTGTTACGATTGCCGCCTCCGAGGCATTGGCCACCCTGTCTACAATCATCTTCTTTAACAGTACCTGCAGCGGCGCCTTTCTGTCATCATTTAACAGCTGCATGGCCCAGAAGTAACTGTTCCACCGGTTAATCGCGTAAAACAGTCCCACCGTAGCCAGCGCGGGCTTGGAAAGCGGCAAATAAATCTTGAAAAATGTGATGATATGGTTGGCTCCATCGATAAAGGCCGCTTCCTCCAGTGCCTCGGGAAGCTGCTCAAAGAAGCTCTTCATAATAATCAGGTTGTATGTGTTGATCGCAAATCCAAGGACAATGGCCGTTCTGGTATTTAGCAGGCTGAAATCCTTGAAGGTTAAGTACATGGGGATAATTCCCGCGTTGAACCACATGGTGAATATGGTAAATAAAGTAAAAAACTTGCGGAAAACCAGCTTCTTTTTACTGAGAGCATAGGCCATGGTCGTCGTAAAAAGCATATTTACCGCCACACCGGCAACCGTGTAGAATATGGTGTTTCCATATGCCAGCCAGATGCCGCTCTTCTTCACTGCCTCCCTGTAGCTTGCCAGTGTAAAATGTTTGACTGCAAACATCACATCGCCGTTCTCCACATAATACGGCTGGCTGAGCGAAGCGATCAGCACGTAATAGATCGGATAAAGCACAACCAGACTGATCAGAATTCCAAGGATTGCCATACCGATGTTAAATACCTTCTCGCCTGTTCCGATTACCTGTCCCTGATGGATTTTTTTCTTTTTCATCTCGCTCCTCCTTACCAAAGTGCCGTATCGGAAAGCTTACGGCTTAACCGGTTGGCCATGGTGACAAGTATCAGCGCAACGACCGCCTCGAACATACCGACCGCGGTGGCAAGGCCGTAGTTCCCATTTTCAAATCCAAGACGGTAGGAATACGTAGCGATGATATCTGCTTTGGCAAACGTGGACGGCTGGTACAGCAGGAGGATAGCCTCGTATCCTACCTTTACCATCTTTCCGATATTTAACACCAGCATGGTGACAATCGTCGGAAGAATCGCCGGTACGGTAATATTCTTGATTTTCTGCCATTTTCCGGCGCCATCCACAGTGGCCGCCTCATACAGCTGCGGATCGATTCCCATGATTGCAGCTATAAAGACCAGCGCATTGAAGCCCGCATTCTGCCACAGGGTCATAATCGTGTAGATCCCTCTGAAATACTGAGGCTGTACCATAAAGTATACCGGCTCCATTCCCAGCTTCTCCAGGATCATATTGACGATACCGGTACTGGGAGACAGAAAGTTGACCACAATACCGCATACGACTACGACCGATACAAAATGGGGAAGAAGCGTGGTCATCTGTGTCATCTTGCTGACAAACTTGTTCTTCATCTCCGTAACCGCGATTGCCAGAATGATCGGTATCGGGAAACAGACTACCAGCTGCCAGAAGGAGATCATCAGTGTGTTTTTCAGAACCCTTAAAAAATCCCTTCCTGTTAAAAAGGTAATAAAATTGTCCAGCCCCACGAAGGTGCTTCCCGAGATTCCCTTAAATATGTTGTAATCGTAAAAGGCAATCGCCAGACCGGCCATGGGCTTGTAGGCAAAAGCCAGGAACCACAGGACACCCGGAAGCAGAAGAAGGTATAAATCCCAGTTCTTTCTGACCTGGTGCAGGCAGGATTGTTTCTTGTTGTTTCCACCCGGTTGCTTAAGCATTTGTAACTCCCCTCTCATAATGAATATTGTTCGAAATGGTTCAGCTCAAAATTAAAACAGGCAGATTTGCGGCTGAAGCGTTTCTCTGAAATCCACTTTATACCGGTTCTGCAGGAAAAGTAAATCACTGTTTTTCAGGTCATCTGCAATAGGACTGCTTTTTTATATTCATTTTTCAACTCATCACCAATTCACCCGATTCGCGCCATTTTGTTGATTTTTACTGCGCGTTCCCTTATACTCGTTTTACATGCTTTTCAGTGAAAGTATTCTGTTACAGTAAATGAATGGGGGTAACTATCATGCAGCAGCACAAAAATATTTTAATCATCATCTGCGATCAGCTTTCCGCCACGGCGTTAAGTGCCTATGGCAATACATATTCTGACACACCGAATCTCGACAGACTGGCGGCCGGGAGCGCCGTCATGGAATATGCCTATACATCCTGTCCTCTTTGTCAGCCAGCCCGGGCCTCTTTCTGGACCTCCCGCTATCCGCACCAGACCGGCGTGCTCTCCAACCTGCCGGATCAGGGCTTTCCCGCGGTTTCCGACGGGATTCCGACGCTGGGAGAACTGTTTTCCCGTGCCGGTTATGACTGTGTACATTTTGGCAAGACTCATGACTATGGGGCTCTGAGAGGATTTCAGGTGATTGAATCCGAGGAAATCCACGTTCCCCGCACGAATCCGGCCATCAAATTCGACTATGAAACCTTCCTGGATATCGATACCACGGAAAAATCCGTCCAGTACCTGTCTTCCAGACCAGAAGGGCCGTTTCTCATGGTCTCAGACCTGCAGAATCCGCACAATATCTGTGCCTATATCGGAGAACACAGCGAAGGATACGGGGATTTCCCGCTGGAACGGGAGCTTCCGCCTCTGCCGGAAAATTACGATTTTGACGATATTGCCAACCGTCCGGAATTCATCCGGTATCTCTGCTGTGCCCACAGAAGACAGCGCCAGGCCAGCGGCTGGAAGGAGGATGATTTCCGCCACTATTTATACGCCTATTACTATTATCTGGCCATGGTGGACAAACAGATCGGGCAGATTCTCGAAGCGCTTGCAGAAAGCGGAGCTACAGACCAGACTATGGTTGTATTTCTGGCTGATCACGGGGAAGGGATGGCGTCTCACCACCTTGTGACAAAGTATGGCGCTTTTTACGAGGAGACAAACCGGGTACCATTCTTCTTCTCGCTCCCTGCCGGAGATAACAAATCCGGTACTCCCGGCTCCTGTAATAAGAATGCAGTCCCACTGTACAAAAAACAGAACCGCATCGGCGGCATCACCTCTCTTCTGGACCTGGTTCCCACGCTTCTGGACTATGCAGGCATTCCCTGCCCGGCTGGAGTGGAAGGGATTTCCCTCATGCCACAGATCACGGGGGCAAAGACCCGTTCCGACCGAACCGCAGCCGTGGCGGAATGGTACGATGAATTCCGTGATTATACCGTCCCCGGACGCATGATCTGCGATGAAGAGTATAAGTATATCTGTTATCTGGAACCGGACAGCGAGGAGCTCTACGACATGAAACGGGACAGATATGAGAAAACCAACCTGGCAGGAAAACAGGAGTACGCCCCGGTTCTGGAACGATACCGTTCCCTGCTGAAACAGCATCTTAAAAAGAGCGATGACCCTTTCTTCACCCTGAAGACGGCAGGTACCGCAGGCTACCGCCGCCATCCGCTGGGATTTGAGCATCATCAGGGTCTCAGCGCGGTGGAGAAGTACGCCCTGGAGATTAAACGAAAGTAGATGGTCTGACATTATGTTTTCATCTGGTATCTATAAAAACCGCCTGTATAAAATTCTGATTACAACCGGTACTATTGTTATCACTCTGCTTGCGGTACTGTCGGGCAGTTACCTTCATCTGCAGCAAAAAAGCAGCTATATTCACAACCTGTCAAACTCCACGGCGGCGCTGGAAGCCAATTCCAATATTGCCATGAATCTGATTTCACGGGCAGTTAATGATGTCAGCCGTGATAAGAGCATCACAAAATGGGTGAATTCTTCTTCCGCCAATGATTTTTATTTCAACTCCATCACTGCCTTAAAACAGCTGAGAATCATCACGACGGACTCCTCCATGCTCAATTATGAGCTGGCCGTTACTACGGTAGGCCCGCTTGAATTTGACGGAAACACCTACGGTATGGTCCTGGATCAGTCGGGAACCGTGGACAGAGATCAGTTTTTAAGACGCATCAAGGGATTATCGGAAGAAGAAATGGAATCCATGGATCACCATTTTTCCGCTTCCAACCGGCCGTTTTGCCTGCCGCATTACGAGGAGGACCGGTTAAAATCCGTTTACTATATCGTAAAAGATTACCGATATTCCTCCAGCCTTCTCTGCTTTGTAACCATTCCGATTGAAACCCTCACAGGTTCTGCCAGGCCAGGCCGTTTTCTGCTCTGCAGCGACGACCGGCTGCTGGCGGTAAGCCATCGGGATGACGAGATGGATGAACTGTTTTCCCAGCTGATAAATCTGGGAATGAAAGCGGCTGGCTCCGGCATCGGACAGCAGGAATACTTCAAGCTGGGGAAGGAATACGTATTTCCCACAACCCTGCCCGCCATTGGCTGGGAAATCGCCTACATCTATGACAGCTACATGCTGGATTCCGGCCAGATCGTATTCTTTCTGCTGATTCTGGTCACGGCGGCCTGCATTTTCACCTTTTTCATCGCGCTGCTGGTAGAAGCACTCTATAAGCCAATCCGGGAAGTTGTGGAAGATTCCATGGAATCTCCCGAAGCCGGAAAACCCATTGATGAATTTAAGATCTTACGGCAGAATTCGGAGAAGATAAAATCCTTGAGCAAGACACTGATGGAGGCCATGGACGAGAACGAACGCCTCGCCTCCCAGCAGCAATACCGCCGTCTCCTCTTCGCACCCCAGCCGGAGAGCCATGCAGAATGCGGCGGGGAGCCGGAAGAGGATTACAGCGTTGCAGTCGTGGAGTTCCAGCCGGTAAACGAGGGCTCCTCCCCCAGCTGTATCGTTATTTTAAAGCAGTATGTCCATGAGTTTACCATGAATATACCGGATATGACATTTGTAGACCTGGATTCCGCACGGTGCGCCATGATCGTAAAAAACGGCGGCACGGATGAAATTCTCCTGCAGCTTTACGAACTGCTCCGCTATCTGACACAGAAGCCCGAGGATGAGACGATCAACCAGTGGATTGCCTTAAGCAATCCCAGAAGCGGCTTAAACCGGATATGGCTGGCCTATCAGGAGACGCTGCGGATTCTGGAATACAAACACGTATACGGCCATGCCAATATCCTGACCTTTGAACAGATCCGTTCCGTGGATGCAGTCACTTATTCCTATCCTCTCTCCATGGAGAACAGGCTGGTTCACTGTATCGTGGAAGGCAAGGATGAAGCGCTCCAGATCTTCGATCAGCTGATCCGAACGAATCTGGCAGACAAAACACTGTCCATCGAGTCAATTCAAAGCTTCGTCTATGTCCTGATCGGCACACTGGGCCGTGTCTTCCAGGAGCTGAAGACATCGCCGGAGGCCCTTCTTAAGGAGGATTTAAACTTCAAATATTTATACGAGCACTGGAATGACTCGGTAACCATCACCACGCTCCGTCATGCGATACAGGACATTCTCACCGCTGTAAACTGCCGTGGAGAGACCAATGATGAGAAGCTTCTCAATGAGATGATCCATTATATTCACACGAATTACACCGATGATATTATGTTAAACGACATGGCAGACCAGTTTAACATCTCACCAAAATACTGCGGAATTCTGTTCAAACAGCTGAGCGGCCAGAACTTCAAAGACTATCTAAACCGCTACCGAATTGAAAAAGCCAAAGAATTGCTGCAGCAAAAACCGGGGATTAAAATCGCAGAAGTAAGCCTGATGGTAGGATTTAACAGCGCAAACAGTTTTATCCGGGTATTTGGAAAATATACTGGAGTTACCCCAAAAGCGTATATGGAATCCTTAAAAAGTTCCAGTTTTAGTTGATAAAATATACAAAATAGCATATACTATTTATATCAGTTATTTTATCAGTAAATACATCAATATTTATACTGACATCATATACTTTATATCAAAGGAGTGATGATAATGAATATCAGAAGTGCGCTTGAAAATACGATTCCCATTTCCCAATTCAACCGTGGTCTGGCTGGTAAAATCTTTGAAGAGGTAAAACGTTATGGCGCCAAAGTTGTCATGAAAAACAATATTCCTGAATGTGTTCTCCTTTCTCCGGAAGAATATATCCGGCTTTTGGATGAAGCGAATGATGCTCGTCTTTTAGCCACCGCTGCACAACGGATGTCACAATTTAATCCTTCCACTGCAATCTCCCAGGAACAGGTGGATCAGGAATTTGGATTCACACCTCTTGATTATGAAGATACGGATGGGATTGAATTTGAATGAGCTGGAATGTTAAATACCTGCCTGAAGCCCTTGAAGACCTCCGCAAACTGGATGGCAGCCAGAAAATACTGATACGGAAAGCAATTCAGAAGGTCTGCAGCAATCCACTGCCAGAAAACGAAGGCAGCTATGGCAAAGTCCTGGGAAATAAAAACAACACCAATCTATCCGGCTTTTTAAAAATAAAACTCCGTGGAGCTGGTCTGCGTATCGTATACCAGCTTATCCGACGCAGTGATCATATGCTGGTTATTGTAATCGGCGTCCGGGAAGATGACGAAGTATATGAAATCGCACAAAAACGTGTCCTTAAACATGATTTATAAACAAAAAGAAACGGCAAAGGATCTGCCGTTTCTTTTTGTTTATAAAACCTTTCTGCATCTTATATACCATTTCTGATTTTTTAATTCCCCGCTGCATAATAGGCATCAATCCCATCCGCGATTCCCTTTGCGATCTTCGCACGGTACTCGTCGGTAGCCATCTTTTTATCTTCCTCTGCATTACTCATAAATCCCATCTCTACAATCGTTACCGGGATCTTACACCAGTTAATTCCGCTCATGGTATCAGTCTCCTGAACGCCCCGGTCTTTGAAGCCTGTTGTATCACAGATTCCCTTCACCACTGCCTTTGACAGTGCTGAGCTCTTGCTGTACAGATTTCCATTATAGGGATTTTTGGATGTCTGGCACATGGTCAGCGCACCGTGAACGCTAGTATCACTTAACGAATTGGCGTGGACCCGGACGAAAATATCCGCTCCGCTCCTGTTGGCCATCTCGGCACGCTCTGCATTGCTGATGTTCACATCGTCCGTCTCCCGGATCATATATACCTGATATCCCCGGTTTAGCAGCTCTTCCTTAAGCTTTAAGGAAACTGCCAGTGTCAGCTTATATTCGGGTATTCCCGTCGCATTTCCCTGAGTTCCGGAGGCAACCTTGGCCTTTTTCTCCGATGCCCCCGGTCCAATCGGTTCTTTTTCGGAATTGCCCTTTGCCTGGTGTCCCGGATCAATGGCAATGATCTTGCCGGAACCGTTGCCGGTCACTGCCGGTGCCGCTGTCTCCGGTTCCGGAGCCGGCTGTTCTTTTGACACAAAGCGGGAGGATATGTAACATTCCTGATCCTGATAGATGACGCGGCTCCAGCTGTCGCTGTACCCGGTCCGCTTCAGAGCCGTTCCCTTTGAAACCGTAGTGATAACCGCACCGTTGGTTCCCGCGCTCTTTCTGATATTAACCTGGCTTCCTGTGACGTATACGGTTTCATCCACCGGCGAAAAGGCAGGAGCCGTCTCTGTCGTCACCGCGGCCTCATGGGCGCTTGTCCCCGCCTGTCTCCCCGGCTTAGCTGCCTCCTTTTTCCCGTTCCCGGTCTCTGCTTCTATGGAAACCGCCGCTGTCTCTTCTCCGTTTTCCGGCGTGATATCCCCGGAGGCCTCCTCCAGTGCCGGTACCTCGACAGGCTCATAGTTCCTGCCGCATCCGGCCAGCGTCAGGAGGCACACGAGAGCGGCCATGATATAGACTCCGGTTCTTTTTTTTCTGCTCACAATATCGTACCTCCTCCGGCAACGTAGTTCTCCAAATAAAATACAACGGCCTGTCCCGGTGTAATCGCCCTCTGAGGCTCATCAAACCGGCATTCCACCAGATCCTCGCCCGCCTCCCGGATGGTGCAGGGAGCGCCTTTGTGGCTGTAACGGATTTTGGCGGTTACCCGCATCTCTCCGCCGTGAAGCCCGTCGATCGCCATCCAGTTAATCCGGCTGCAGCGGAGCGTGTCAGAAAAGACATCAGCCGAGTTTCCGATGACGACCTCGTTGGTCTCCGGTCTAATCTCCGTGACAAAAACAGGATGGCCCATGGACAGGTTTAATCCCTTCCTCTGGCCGACCGTGTAGTGGGTGATTCCCTCATGCCGGCCCAGTACATTGCCATCCAGATCCACAAAATTTCCTTTCGCCGGCTCTTTTCCCGTGTTTTCTTCAATAAATCTGGCGTAATCGTGATCGGGAATGAAACAGATCTCCTGACTGTCCGGTTTATGGGCCACCTTTAGATTGATCCGGTCTGCAATTTCGCGGATCTGATCCTTGGAATAAGCGCCGACCGGCATCAGCGTATGGGCCAGCTGGTACTGCGTCAGATTATAGAGCGCATACGTCTGGTCCTTCGCCGCCGTCACGGACATTTTCAGGGCGTAACGCCCGTTTTCTAACTGTTCAATTCTGGCATAGTGGCCTGTAGCGATATAATCGGCCCCGATATCCAGGCTTCGCTTTAACAGCGACTCCCATTTGACATACCGGTTGCAGGCGATACAGGGGTTGGGAGTACGGCCGTTCCTGTATTCGTCCACAAAATAATCAATTACATTCTCTCTGAACTCTTCTTTAAAATTCATCACATAGTATGGAATCCCCAAATCCCAGGCAACGCGGCGGGCGTCGTCCACTGCGCTTAAGCCGCAGCAGCCTCCGCTCTCCTCCTGGACTTCCGTCTCTTCGTCCTGCCAGATCTGCATCGTGACGCCGATGACATCATATCCCTGCTCCTTCAGCAGCCATGCTGCCACGGAGGAATCCACGCCGCCGGACATTCCTACTACTACTTTTGGTTTATTCATCGTATCACATTCCGTTTCTTCTGCCGGCATCCGGTTCACCGCCGTCTTTAATATTCTTCTTCCACTTCTTCCTCGCCGATGTCAGACTTTGGCTTCTTCAGCCCCTGAATCTCGATCCCGTTCTTCTGGGCATAATCCCATAAGGCAGCGTGGATGGCCTCTTCTGCCAGTAAAGAACAGTGTACCTTAACCGGCGGCAGTCCGTCAAGTGCCTCACATACCGCCTTGTTCGTCACTTCCATCGCTTCCTGAATCGACTTGCCTTTCACCATCTCCGTTGCCATACTGCTGGTGGCTACCGCTGCACCGCAGCCAAACGTCTTAAACTTCACATCCCTGATGATTCCGTTGTCATCGATATCGAGATAAATTCTCATAATATCTCCGCACTTCGCATTTCCCACCGTACCCATGCCGCTGGCATTCTCAATTTCTCCTACATTTCTTGGATGTTCAAAATGATCCATAACTTTTTCTGTATACATTTTTTATTTTTCTCCTATTTTCAGTAATATATCGACAATTGACTGCCGTTTTACCGACTCCATTCGCCTTTTCTCCGGCCGGCAGTTTCATTTATGATGACAATTTCTTTATATATCCGCATTTAATTTTTATCATTTAGTAATTCATGTGTGGTCAATCCAGGTAAAAATCCCCCGATTACCGGTTCTGGCGCTTTACAAAATCCTCATATAAGGGTGACATACCGCGCAGCTTTTCTACAATCTTCTTGATGGACTCTGCCACATAGTCCATCTCTTCCATGGTATTATCCGCATTCAGTGTCAGTCTTAACGATCCATGTGCGATCTCATGAGGAAGACCGATGGCTAACAGCACATGAGACGGATCTAAGGATCCTGACGTACAGGCGGATCCGCTGGAACCGCAGATTCCATCCATATCCAGCATAATAAGCAGAGATTCTCCCTCAATAAACTGGAACGCGAAGTTTACATTGTTGGACAGCCGGCTGGTTCTGTGGCCATTGATTCTCACATAGGGAACCTCCGCCATTACACGGTTCATCAGATAATCCCGCAGCTCCGACTCTCTCTTCGTCCGCTCTTCCATCGTGTTCACGGCAATCTCCACGGCCTTTCCAAAGCCGACGATGCCCGGTACATTCTCGGTACCGCCGCGGCGCTTCCGCTCCTGGGCGCCGCCATGCATGAAGGAACGGGTCTTGATGCCGGTACGGATATATAAAAATCCGATTCCCTTGGGGCCGTTCAGCTTATGGCCGCTGGCGCTCATCATATCTATATGATACTCATCCACATTGATCGGAACGTGGCCGAAGGCCTGAACCGCATCGGTGTGGAAGATGATTCCGTGCTCTTTTGCGATCTCACCGATTTCCTTCACCGGTTCAATCGTTCCGATTTCGTTATTGGCAAACATGATGGAGATCAGGATGGTAGTCGGGCGAATCGCCTTCTTTAACTCATCAAGTTTGATGACGCCATTCTCATCCACATCTAAATAAGTCACTTCAAACCCGCGTTTCTCCAGATATTCGCATGTATGAAGAACCGCATGGTGTTCAATTTTACTGGTAATAATGTGATTTCCCTTCGCCTGATAGGCTTCAGCAGTCGCAGCCAGCGCCCAGTTATCCGACTCGGTGCCTCCTGCAGTAAAGTAAATCTCATTGGTTTTCGCTCCAATGGCCTCTGCAATCGTCTCTCTGGAACGGTTAATCGCCTTCTTGGATTCATTGGAAAACTCATATACGGAAGATGGATTCCCATAATATTCCGTAAAATACGGCAGCATCGCCTCCACAACCTCCGGCCGTGTCTTTGTCGTAGCTGCATTGTCAAGATAAATAAATCGTTTCATACCTGTTAGTTCCGCCTTTCTGTAGTCCTAAAGTTAAAAGCTTCATCTACATTTTCTATTATACACAGATTTCCTATAATTTCAATAGGAATAGTTATCGTTTTCATTATATTTCCGGCGCCGTCAAAGGGCGGACGGTGCTGTCTGCAAAGTGAAGGGAGAAAATGTCATGAAGAGGCCTCCTGTGAAATATATTGTAATAATTCCCATATCATGGAGTTTTCATGAAGGATTCTTTAAAGATTTCCCAAAAACTTTCGCCAAGAAAATATGCCCTGTTTACGGGCACTCTCCTCCTTACTTCTACAGGGCTCATCACCCGCGTGCTGGGGTTCTTTTACCGAATCTTTCTTTCCAGAACCATCGGTGCGGAAGGACTGGGACTCTACAACATGGTCCATCCGGTATTCGGCATCTGTTTTGCCTTATGCGCAGGTTCCATCCAGACGGCCATCTCCCAGTCTGTGGCCGCCAATGTAAGGAAAGGCCGTTCCATCTTCCAAACCGGACTCGTCATTTCTGTGTCCACTTCGTTTATCCTGGCATGGCTCATCATCCGGTTCCAGGATTTTCTGGCCGGCAGCATCCTGATGGAACCGCGCTGTGCACCGCTTCTCACCTACATAGCCGTGTCCGTCCCCTGCGCCGCCATCCATGCCTGCATCAATGGCTACTATTATGGTATGCAGCGAACCCGGGTTCCGGCATTCGCTCAGGTCGTTGAACAGTCTGTCCGCATCGGTGCCGTCTTCCTGATCGCGGATATTATGATGGAAGCCGGTGTGGAGATCACCGTCCAGCTGGCTGTCGCCGGCCATCTGATCGGAGAGATTGCCTCCACCCTCTATACCGTCGCAGCCAGTCAGTTCTTCCCGCCGAAGCTGCCGGATGGCACCGATGCAGCTGAGCCGGATTCCAAAGGCCGCAGATTGACAGCGGCGGCCGATTCCTTCCGCCAGACAGCACCGGCCCTTATGGCGCTGGCGCTGCCGCTCATGGGCAACCGTCTCGTCCTGAATATTCTTTCCAGTGCAGAGGCGATCTGGATTCCCGGCTCCTTAAACCGGTTCGGCCTGTCAAACTCGGAAGCCTTCAGTATTTACGGCGTCCTTACGGGAATGGCGCTGCCATTTATCCTGTTTCCCTCCACGATCTTTAATTCCCTGGCCGTCCTGCTGCTTCCCACGGTAGCCGAGGCCCAGTCGGAGGGAAATGAGCGGCGGATCGCAGGCACCATCTCCATGTCCCTGCGCTACTGCCTGTACGTAGGAATCCTCTGCATCGGAATCTTCACCCTGTTCGGCAATGATCTGGGAGTCAGCGTCTTTAAGGATGAAAATGCCGGTTCCTTCATCATGACTCTGGCATGGCTGTGTCCCTTCCTTTATCTGGTTACCACCATGGGCAGCATCTTAAACGGCCTCGGAAAGACTTCGACTACCTTTATTCAAAATGTGACGGCTCTCTTCGTCCGCCTGGCATTCGTGCTGTTTGGCATTCCGAAATTTGGTATCATGGCGTATTTGATCGGCATGCTGGCCAGCGAGCTGCTTCTGGCCCTGATGCACATCTTTTCCCTGAAAAAACAGGTGGCCTTTTCCTGGAACGCATGGGATATGATCGTAAAGCCGGCCCTGCTGATGGTGATGGCAATCGGTATCTACTATGCTGCTGGCTCCGTCTGCGATCCATTTGCAGCGCTTCCGCTGTTTATCCGGACCGGCTTTCATATTCTGATTCTGTCCCTCTGCTACCTTCTGCTTCTGGCCGGTGCCCACTTCTTTAAGAGAGAGATTCAGGCGGATTAAGTAAAAAAACAGAAGAAGGCAGTTACTCCGGGAGCATTTCTTCTCCTGGAGCAGCTGCCTTCCTTCCCGTCTGTCTTCCCCGCCGCTTACATCCCCGGCCCAATCGCCGTGATCGTTCCGGTTCCGCTGCCGTTACCGCTCCCCGGTGCCGTCGATGAGCCCGGACCTGCTGTAGAATTCGTGTTCTGCGTTCCCACGGAAGGGGTCAGCGGCGACGGCTCCACAATAGGAATATCGTCATTCCCGCCCGGTACCGAAGGACCGGACGGCGCAGACGGCTTCTGGGAACCGGACGAATTCGAGTCCTTCTGGCCGGATCCCGCATTATCGCCGGAAGGCGCCGCTGCCGTCTCCCGGGTGCCGCTCTCCGGCTTTGAGCTGCTTAAATACTTCTTATAGATATAAGCTTCCCCACCTTTATAAGTAATCCGCATCCAGCCATTGGCCGACTGGCCCGTGACAGCGACCTTCTGGCCTGTTCCAAAGCTTGTGAGAACATCGGACTTCGTGGTATAGCTGGCCCTCACATGGACCGGCTGTGTCACATACATGGTCTTCTGAACCGCCGTCACGGCATAGACCGGCAGCGCTTCTGTCTCTCGGGGCTTCGACTCCTGAACCGGAGCTTCCGTTTCCGCCTCAGGCGATGTCTCCGGTTCCGAAGACGGCTCAGGATCCGTCTCATTTTCTATTTTTATCATATCGGTCTGCGCTTCCGTGGTACCACTCTCACTGGCCGCATGTTCCCCTGTACTCTTTGTGTTCCCCCCGTTAAAGACAGACGAGCAGGATGTGATCATCACCGCCGTTGTCATTGCCAGGATAATTCCCGGATACTTTTTCATGTCGGTCACCTCCGCCTGATTTTCATCTTAGTTAAACTCCAGATGTTTTCAGTATATCATCCCGGCAGGCAGCGCGCAACCACCGGCGGACCATCTTATTTTGCCGAGCTGTGCCAGATCAGGAAAAATGCTGCCCCCAGCGCACACATCACAGCCCCGCAGAGCATGGCTGCCGGGAGAGCTGCCTGAGCCGCTGCGCCGAACAGCAGATTGGTGGCGATTCCGGTCCCTTCCGCCAGGACTGCATAGATACTTAAAACAGTGACCCGGTCCGCCGCCTTCACATGGCGGTTCTGTATTTCCGTCTGCAGCGGCACGAAAAGACTGGCGGACAACCTCAGCAGTACGATGCCGCCCACCGCCAGCACACGGCTTCCGGTCAGGGCCAGGACCACACAGGAAATCCCTGCGGCACCAAATAAAAGGAGTGCGAACCGCTTCATTCCTATTTGCTCCGTACATCTGGCCGACCAGACTCCGGCCATTCCGCTTACGGTCACCAGGATATAGATATATCCCATGCTGGCCGGAGCAATCCCGCACGCCTCGTATTTCAGCTGATTTAAAAACACCGTAATCGTCTGATTCGTCTCCCCCAGAAACGCCATTCCCACCAGAAGAAGCAGAAAGCGCTTATCCCTCGCCACCTCTTTCAGACAAGTCAGGAACCGGCCTTTTACCGGCTTACTGCGCTCTATTTCCTTTACTTCCTTTAAACCGAAGGACAGCACCGCCGCTGCCGCATAGGTCAGTACGGTCAAAAATCCCGCCAGCCGGTAATCATCGCCGACCACCACGGAAAACAGTAACGCCGCCGTCAGCAGTCCCACCGTATTTAAGAGGTTATACACGCCAAACACCCGGTGACTCTCCCCCTCGCGGCAGGACAGATACAGAAGGCTCACGTCACAGCCCGACATTCCTGCCATCACAACGCTTAACATGACCCGTTCCAGCAAAAAACCTCCGAACCCTCCGGCCTTCCAGAATACCACCTTTGACGCCACATAGATCAGGGAACTGATCACCAGCGTATTTTTATATCCGATCCTGTCGGCCACAACTCCCCACGGCATCTCCAGCGCGATGCACAGGGCCAGTGAAATACTCTCGATCAGAGTTATTTCAAACACGGAAACCCCTGCCGCCTGCCGGTAAAGCGTGGCAATCGGCCCATAAAACACCATTCCCTGCAAAAGGGAGATTCCGTACATCAGATAGATATTTCTTTTTATATTCATAATTTCCACTCCATTTCAGGTACACAAAATAAGCCCTGCAGGATACAGCGCCAAAACGCATTACAATTCTTAAGCTGTTCATTTCTACGTGGGATTATTGAGATTGGAAATAGAATGGTTATTCATAAGCCGCCTCCTTAACAGGCCGGTCAGCCTGTTTTTTCAGTATAGCATACTTCCTGGAGGCTGTAAAGGAAAGACCGCGGATTACGCTTCCCGGCTTCATACACTCGTTACAGTTCACGGCCCGCCCGGCACCTCACAGCCCGCTTTGGCTCTGGCGCTTTTCACGGCCCTTCCCGTTCCGGTTTCGGGCATAAGCACTTCTAAACGTGCAGAATTTTTCTAAAAACCAG